>OBWM01000589.1_pt1 | contig 27777 bp, 21 predicted proteins | sample 1538041 | NCBI WGS metagenome assembly OBWM01 (sample SAMEA2580049, study PRJEB22360) | human gut metagenome | biome: human gut; feature: human-associated habitat; material: faeces | place: Denmark | collected 2008/2010
TTTTCTCAGAAAATCTTTTTCATTTTCCTCTTGACATATTACCAAATTGCTTTCTTTATACCAGACCAAGTGCGGTGATCATAACATCAATCACCTTGATGCAGATAAATGGAGTTATGATTCCGCCGAGACCATAGACCAGCAGATTTCTTGACAGCAGCGCCCCTGCGGATACTTCCCTGTATTTGACACCCTTTAATGCCAGAGGGATCAATGCGATGATGATCAGTGCATTGTAAATAATGGCAGAGAGGATAGCGCTCATCGGGCTTTCAAGACGCATCAGGTTCAGAGCCTGAAGCCCCGGATATAATCCCACAAACATGGCCGGGATAATGGCAAAGTATTTTGCAATGTCATTGGCAATACTGAAGGTCGTAAGACTTCCTCTTGTCATGAGAAGCTGCTTTCCGATCCTGACAATATCGATCAGCTTTGTCGGTGAAGAATCCAGATCCACCATATTTCCGGCTTCTTTTGCCGCCTGAGTGCCTGTATTCATGGCCACGGCCACATCGGCCTGTGCAAGTGCAGGCGCATCATTGGTTCCGTCACCGGTCATAGCAACCAGATGTCCCTTTGTCTGAAGTTCCCTGATCATATGAAGTTTTCCTTCCGGCGTTGCCTCGGCAAGGAAGTCATCCACACCTGCCTCTGCTGCGATGGCTGCCGCAGTTAACGGGTTGTCACCCGTGATCATCACTGTTTTAATACCCATTTTTCTTAAATCGGCGAACTTTTCTTTTACCCCTTGTTTTATGATATCTTTCAGATAGATAACTCCGAGCACCTGTTCATTTTTTGATACGACCAGAGGCGTTCCGCCCTTCTTTGCGATACTGTCCACCACTTCCTGGCACTGAGAGCTGAATACTCCCCCTGCCTCTGTCACATATTGTTTGATCGCATCGGCCGCACCTTTGCGGATCTTGATGCCGTCGTAATCCACACCGCTCATTCTTGTCTTGGCGGAGAAGGGAACAAACTGCATATGCAGCTCATTTAAATTCCTTCCCCTTAATCCAAACTGTTCCTTTGCGAGAATCACAATGCTCCGGCCTTCCGGCGTCTCATCCGGCAAAGATGCCAGCTGTGCTGCGTCTGCAAGCTCTTCTTTGCTGTTTCTGTCTACCGGGATAAACTCACTTGCCTGACGGTTTCCGAGTGTGATCGTACCGGTCTTGTCAAGCAGCAGTGTATCTACATCTCCCGCTGCCTCAATGGCGCGCCCGCTCATAGCAAGAACGTTTGCCTGGTTTAAACGGCTCATTCCCGCAATTCCGATGGATGAGAGCAGCGCTCCGATGGTTGTCGGTGCCAGGCAGACAAGCAGGGCCACAAGTGATGTCACGGATGTAGGGTTATCCACCCCTGCCTGCTTTGCTGAAAATACGGAATAGGAGTACAGGGATACGGTTACTAAAATAAAAATGATGGACAGGGCCACGAGAAAGATCTGAAGTGCGATCTCATTCGGGGTCTTCTTTCTTGAAGCTCCCTCGACCATGGCGATCATCTTATCCATAAAACTCCTGCCAGGTTCACTGGTTACTTTTACTGCGATCCAGTCGGAAATCACAGTCGTTCCGCCGGTAACCGCACTCCGGTCCCCTCCGCTCTCGCGGATGACCGGGGCAGATTCACCTGTGATCGCGCTTTCATCCACAGATGCGGCGCCGTCGATGACGTCTCCGTCGGCAGGAATCTGTTCCCCTGCTTTTATGATCACAATATCACCTTTGTTTAATTGGTTGGATGGCACCACGGTCACCTGATCCTTCTTATCCAGAGAAGGAATCTTATTTGCCGGTACGTCCTTTCTGGATGCGCGCAGGGCATCTGCCTGTGCCTTTCCTCTTCCTTCCGCAACAGCCTCAGCAAAATTTGCAAAAATCACGGTAAACCACAAAATAACTGCAATCGCCAGGGTAAACCCGGAAGGGGCATCCTGAATACCCGCGAGCGAGATAAAGAAGAGAATGGTTGTCATAATCGCGGATATATAGACCAGCATCATGACCGGGTTCTTTACCTGCGTCTTTGGGGCAAGTTTCACAAATGAATCTTTTACGGCTCTCAGCAGCATATCCTTGTCTGTGAGAGCGCTTTTCTTTTTTTCCATAATATTAACCACCTATCCTAAATTCTACATCTGGAGAAATTCTGCAATCGGCCCTAAGGAAAGCGCCGGGAAGAAGCTCAGTGCCCCGACGATCAATACAACCAGGATCAGTAAAAATATGAACATGGCATTTGTCGTAGAAAGCGTTCCTGCCGTCTGTGCGACTTTCTTCTTTTTTACGAGGCTTCCTGCAATCGCAAGAACTGCAAATATTGGAAGGAACCTTACAAACAGCATGACCAGACCAAGACTCACATTTAAAAATACTGTATCTGCTCCGAAGCCGGCAAATGCGGACCCGTTGTTTCCGCCCGCGGAAGAATATGCGTACAGAACTTCCGAAAAACCGTGTGCTCCCGGATTATTCAGACTGTCTGCCACCTGAGGCAGCAGTGCTGCGATGCCGCTTCCTATGAGAATGGCTACCGGTGTGGCAAGGCAGACCAAAACTGCCATTTTCATCTCATATGGTTCAATCTTCTTTCCAAGGAATTCCGGTGTCCGCCCGACCATAAGCCCTGCGATAAATACTGTAAGGATCGCAAATCCCAGCATTCCGTAGAGCCCGCATCCGGTTCCTCCGAAGACGACCTCGCCAAGCTGCATCAGAAGCATCGGCACCATACCGCCGATCGGCGTATAACTGTCATGCATGGAGTTGACAGAGCCGTTGGAAGCCGCCGTCGTAAATGCAGCCCATGTGGCCGACGAGGCAATGCCGAATCTCGACTCTTTCCCTTCCATATTTCCGCCCGGCTGATTGTCTGTACTTAAATCAACCGTCTGCTCGTTCGCAAGCTGCGGCGTTCCTTTCTGCTCATTGTAGCCCACTACGCCAACGGATACTGCCAGCATAAGGAACATAGCCATAAAGATAGCAAATCCCTGCTTTTTATTTTTAACCTGCCTTCCGAAAGTAAAGCAAAGCGCTGCAGGTATGAGCAGGAGCGACAGCATCTCAACCATGTTGGACAGGGCCGTCGGATTTTCCAGCGGATGTGCAGAGTTGACACCGAAGAATCCTCCTCCGTTTGTTCCTGCCTGTTTGATGGCGATCTGACTGGCCGCCGGACCCTGAGGCACGATCTGCTGTGTGACTTTTGTTCCGTCATCCAGAGTGATCGGTTCTATCAGATCCACCGTCTCATAGGCACTGAAATTCTGTACAACTCCCTGTGAGACCAGAACCAGGGAAGATACGATGCAAAGCGGGATCAGTATGTAAAGTGTGATCCTGGTAAGGTCCACCCAGAAGCTTCCCAACCCATTGGATTTTACTCTCACAAATCCCCGGATCAGCGCAAATAGAACTGCGATTCCAACCGCTGCAGACAAAAAATTCTGCACGGTGAGCCCCATTGCCTGAGTAAAATAACTCAGTGCGGATTCGCCGCTGTACGCCTGCCAGTTTGTGTTTGTCACAAAGCTGACTGCATTGTTGAATGCCAGGTCCCATGAGATCCCTTTCTGTCCCTGGGGATTCCATGGGAGGATCCCCTGAAACATATGGATCAGCATCAGCACGATCAGTGCAGTGATGCTGAACACGAATACGCTTCCCGCGTACCGTTTCCATCCCATCTCTTCATCTTCTTTTACGTGCATGATCTTATAAATGCCATGCTCTGCAGGACGAAGAATCTTTGATAAAAATACGTTCTCACCATCCATGATCTTTCCGATATATTTCCCAAGCGGAACGGCCAGGGCGACCAGAATGGCCAGATAAAGTACATACTGCAATATCGTTCCCATCACATATTCTCTCCTTTCAGCAAGACAATAACTAAATAGACAAGCAGTGCCAGCGCTGTGACACCGATCAGACAAATGATTGTATTCATTCTTTATATCCTCCTTTATGATTTAACAGCTTATCACAGAGGAAATAAATTTAGTGTTAAGGTACAAGAGGAAGGCATTAAAATTGTGTAAAGATGTGATATACTAAGATTTATAATTACGATAGAAAAGAGAGTTGTTATGAAATTATTAGAAAAACATCCAATGGCGATGATCGTCATCGGAATCATAGGGATATCCCTTTCAGCAATTTTTGTCAAATATTCTGAGGCCCCTTCTTCGGTGACTGCGGCATACCGCCTTTTGTGGACGGTACTCCTGATGACGCCGGTTGTTCTTGGAAAAAAAAGCTATCTTGCCGAACTCAGACAGACGAATCGAAAGACAGTTTGTCTCTGTGCAGTCAGCGGTATTTTCTTAGCCCTGCATTTTACCTTCTGGTTTGAGTCCCTTTCCCATACCACCGTGGCAAGCTCTACCGCCATTGTATGCACGGAAGTCATCTGGGTAGCTCTTGGTTTTACCATTTTTATGAAGGGTAAACTGTCCGGCACTGCTGTCATAAGCATTGCCGTCACGCTGGCCGGCAGCCTTCTGATCGCTTTTTCAGACTCTTCCGGAGCCCGAGGCAGCCTGTACGGAGATATGCTCGCTCTGGCTGCAGCCGTCTTTGTGGCTGTATACACATTGATCGGAAGGATCGCCCGTACAGAAATGTCTACCATAAGCTATACTTACATTGTATATGGGTTTTGTTCTGTTTCCCTGCTGGCCATTCTGCTGTTCCAGGGATACTCTCTTTTTGGGCACGGAAAAAGCCCGGCAGTCGTCGGGCTTTTGTTAAGTATCTTTTCCACTCTGCTGGGCCACAGTATCTTCAGCTGGTGCCTCAAATTTTTCTCTCCTGCCTTTGTGTCGGCCTCCAAACTCTGTGAACCTGTCGTCGCATCTGTATTTGCAGTCTTCTTGTTTCAGGAGCTTCCTGCCCTGCTGCAGATCCTGGGAGGACTCATCACCATCGGAGGGGTGCTTCTGTACTCCAGAGCAGAATCAAGGGAAGCCATACAGGCATCCGGGAAAGATTAATATACCCGGATGACGCTGGAGACTTTCTTCGTCGTCTTCATTTCTGCGATGGTTGCCAGCGCGTCGGAAAAGTTCTGCTCTTTCACCTTTGCCGTGATGACAACCAATTCCGCCGTCCCCTCTCTGCTGTCTTTCTGGATCACCTGGGAAATGCTGACGTTGTATCTTCCAAGTGTATCAGCGATCTTTGCGAGCACTCCTGCCCTGTCCTCTACTTTAAGTCTCAGGAAATATCTGCTCTCGATCTCATTGATCTTCTTGATCGGCAGCTCTTTATAGCAGGTACAGCTGATCCTTCCATTGCAGTGAAACTGGATATTTCTTGCCACGTCGATCACGTCGCCCATGATCGCACTGGCCGTCGGCAGTTCTCCCGCACCTCTTCCGTAAAACATCGCATCGTCCACCGCATCTCCATGGACAAACACCGCATTGAAAGAGTCGTCCACCTTTGCCAGCGGATGGCTGCTGGGGATCAGCATCGGATGGACACGCACCTCAATGCCTTCCGGCGTATTCTTTGCCACACCTAAAAGCTTGATCGTGCAGCCCATCTCCTTGGCATAAGCGATATCCCTGGATGTGATCTTCGTGATTCCTTCCGTATAAACATCTGAAAAAGTAACTCTGGAATTAAATGCGATAGAGGCCATGATGGCAACCTTGCGCCCCGCATCGTACCCCTCAATATCCGCTGTGGGATCTGCCTCCGCATACCCAAGCTCCGTGGCAAGCATCAGGGCATCGGAAAACTCCATCCCCTCTTCTGTCATTTTGGAGAGAATAAAGTTTGTTGTACCGTTTACGATCCCCATGACTTCGGACAGGTGGTTTCCTGCCAGGCACTGTTTTAGCGGCCGAAGGATCGGGATACCGCCGGCAACTGCCGCTTCAAACAGCAGATCGCACCCATGTTCAGATGCCGCATCCAAAAGTTCCTTTCCGTGCGCTGCGATCAGGTCCTTATTGGCAGTGACTACATGCTTTCCTGCCTTTAATGCCGCATTTATGTATGTCCTGGCAGGTTCGATCCCTCCCATCACTTCCACAACGATCTGGATATCGTCGTCCTCTATGATGTCTTCAAAACGATCTGTTAAAAGACTCTGGTCGATCCCATCCCTTTTTCTCGTTTTATCCCTCACAAGGATCTTTGCCACTGAGAGATTTGCCCCGATCTTATGGGGCATTTCTTCTCTCTGGCTCTCCACCAGCTTATAAACTCCGGTGCCCACAGTTCCGGATCCTAAAAGCCCGATCTTCAGCGTCTTTAAATCTTCCATATTTATACCTCTTTTCTTTGGATTTCTCTTATCTGACTATCCATTTTAGTTCCTTTAGTATATGCTCACTGCGGCTTCTTTGCAAGACCTTTGCCAAAGCGAAACCCACGGCTTCCCGGATCAAAGAAAACATTACCTCAGGAGTTCATGTTCAATAATAGACGCCAGGGCTTTATTATGCACCACATAGCTCTCATGGCTTTCTCCTTTTAAGATCCTCAGCCTGGCCCGTGGAATCAGCCTGGCGATCTCTCTCGTCTGGCTCTCCTTTATGAGATCCCTGCTTCCTGCAAGAACCAGTGTCTTCGCTCTTATACTTCTTAGCTGGCTTCCTGATATATGCGGTTCGGTGAGCATCAGTCTCACTTTCGGATCCCGGTTCCAGAAATAAGAAAGTTTCAAAGGTATGCGAAGCTCGGCCTTCAGACCGCCGGGATTGATGTTTGCTCCGCTGATGATCAGGTGGGATAAAAGCCCGGGTCTTTTAGAAGCCAGCAAAAGCCCCACGATCCCTCCGTCGCTGAATCCGTAAAAAGCCGGGCTTTCCAGCTTAAGTTTCCTGATAAACTGAACCATATCAGAAGCCATATCCATATAATGATATTCCTCTGTGCGGGAACTCTTTCCATGTCCTCTCGCGTCCGGCAGATACAGGGTGAAATTTTTGGACAGGGGTTTTATGATCTCCCTGAATATCGTATGATCCTCCCCATTTCCGTGCAGCAGGATCAGCGGTCTTCCGCTCCCATACCTCTTATAATACATCTTAATGCTGTTTAATTGGACAAACATCGCTCTCCTCCTAGTTCTCTAAGGCCCTGACAAGACGCATGATATTTTCTACCGCAAATGCGATATTTTCTTCCGTATAAAAACGGCTTTCAGAAAAATCCTGCGGCCTTTGATTGATGGGAAAGACTCCTGTAAGGCCTTTCTCATAGATTCCTTCCATCCCTTCTCCCACTCCGCCGACCACAGCCGCCGATGGTATCCCCAGTGCCTTGGCTCTCCCTGCCACTCCGTCCACAACTTTTCCGCAGAGACTTTCTTCGTCAAGCCTTCCTTCCCCTGTCAGGATGAGCTTTGCACCTCTGGCTATGTCGTTGAAATGCACCATATCCAGCACAACTTCAATCCCCAGCCGAAGTTTAGAGCCGAGAAATGCAGCCATACCGGCTCCCATGCCTCCTGCCGCTCCTGCTCCCGGAATATTTGACACATCCAGATTGATATCTTCTCTGATCCTTGTACACAGATGGATCAGTCCCTGGTCCAAATGTTGAACCTGTTCCGAATCCGCACCCTTTTGAGGCGCACATACATGGGCCGCACCCCGGAGTCCATAGAGAGGACTGTTGATATCGCACATGGTGATGACCTCCACTCCTGAAAGCTCCTTTGCCAGCCCCGACTTGTCGATATAACAGATATCCGTCAGCGTCCTGCCGTTGGGGATAAATGTCTTCTGTTCTCTGTCAAAAAATTGGACACCCAACGCAGATGCCATCCCGCATCCTCCGTCGTTGGTACAGGAATCCCCCAATCCGACTATGATGATCTTGGCTCCTTGCTGAGCAGCAGAAAGGATCAGCTGTCCCACTCCATATGTGGTGGTGAGTTCAGGGTTTTTCTGTCTGCCTGCCATAGGAATCCCTGCACAGGATGCCATCTCGATCACCGCTACTCTGCCGCTGTCAACCAGACCGTAGGAGGCATACACATCGTGAAAATGAGGATCCTTCACCTCCGCCTGCACCCGTTCACCTCCAAAAACTTTCAGGAATACGTCCACACTGCCCTCTCCGCCGTCCGCCGCAGGAATGGCAATGACCTCACTGTCCGGATAGATCTCTGTGATCTTTTGGCTCATGATCCGGCATACTTCAAGGGAACTTGCAGTCCCTTGAAAAGAATCTGGGATACAAATAAACTTTTCCATTCAACATCCTTCTTTCTCTTACTTCATCTTACATTGATTTTTCCCCAAATCCTTCGCCTGATACATCATATCGTCTGCTGTTTGAAAGATTTCCTGCGGATGTCCGGCGGTATCCCTTCACTCAAAAATACCGCAGCTGAATGTAACCTTTTCAGTTTTTGAAAACGGATAAGAAGAACGCGAAAATTCAATCCTGGCCCTCTCCATCAGATCCCACGCCTGTTCTTTCCTGATACCCGGAAAAATAACGGTGAATTCTTCTCCTCCATACCGGCACGCGTATCCCCCGTGGCCGCAGAAATCCTGCAGCACTGATGAAAGCCGGACCAATACCAGATTGCCGTTCTCATGTCCGAAGGGGTCATTGACTTTTTTAAAATCATCGATATCAAGGACCGCAAGTGTCACCGTCTGCCCTGATTTCCGGCATTCCTCCAGCTGACTTTCAAAAATTGAGTAAAAAGCCGTGTGGTTGTAAAGTCCTGTCAGCGGATCCAACAGGATCTTGCGCTCAAGCCGTTCCAGACGATGGTATGTCTGTTTCAGCTTTGTGAGCTGTTCATTGCTGTAGTCAATCATGATGCGTGTAAACGAATATGTAAAAATAAGAAATGCTGCTGTCACGGCAACTTCAAACAGATAATCAATATTTCCGCTCATCTCATGTAAAACTGCATAACAGGCCGAAACTGCCATTCCTGCCAACGATAATAAGGTTATGATCTGCGTAAGTTTAATATCTCCGAAAATCCCTGAAATGACAATTACAAGACTGAAAAAACAGATGACTACGATGAAATCATTGTGTATGAAGGCAACGCAGAGGCAGATCGTAAAACTGCAGAAGAGCGTAGTAAAATTCCTCATTCTTCCCGAACTTTGAGTCTTCTTCAGAAGAAAGCTGCAAAACAGCCAGACTCCCATATTGATAAGGAATGGGAGCAGGATATACTTTCCCATATAAACAATGAAGCTGACATACATTTTGCCGGCCTGCCTTATTCCGAAATAGAGTCCGAATTCCAAAACCGCAAGAGCCAAAATGATCACCAGATTAAGCTTCATGAGCTGTTCTTTCCATTTGGCGTACGAAATGTTATTTTCCATTGCAACCTCCAGTTCTCTTCTGTCACTGGTTTCTTATACTAATCATACAACAGATCGGCAGAAAACCCCAGCTCCTTGACAATCTTTTTTTCCGGAGTTATCATAAATATATCATTTATTGCGCACGCAATCGTCATAAAGGAGTAGATAAATGAAAGGTTTTTTAAAATGGATCTCAACCATATCCCGTTTTACGAAAATGCAGCTGGACAAGGAATTTAAAGACCTGGGCTTTAACAGCAGCCAGCACATTTATATCTTAAAAATCTGCGAAGATCCGGGCATTGCCCAGGAAGACCTGCTGACCGCGTTCAACGTCAATGCCAGCAACGTGACGAGAGCTCTTGCCCACCTGGAAAAGGAAAATTATATTGTCCGGGTACAGAACAGAGACAACAGACGCTGCTACAACATCTATCCGACCCAAAGAGCAAAAGACGTATGCCCGGTCATCAAAGACGCCCTGAAGCGCTGGAACTCAAAGATTCTTGAAGATTTCACCGACGAAGAAAAACATCTGTTTCTGGAATTCCTCACACGGGCCGGAAACCATATGTTAGATTTTGTATATCATAGATAAGAAAGAGAGATATGAATTATGGAACAGCAGCAGTCAGTCAGGGACAATCCGCTGGCCTTTGAGAGCACCGGCCGGCTCATTGCCAAATATTCCGTACCGAGCGTGATCGCCATGCTGGTGAGCTCCCTCTACAATATTGTAGACCAGATCTTCATCGGCCAGGGAGTCGGCATGCTCGGCAATGCGGCAACCAACGTGGCGTTTCCCTTCGTCAATATATGCATCGCCCTTTCACTGCTCATCGGAATCGGCGGTGCCTCCAATTTTAACTTAAATATGGGAAGAGGAGAAAACGAAAAAGCAAAAAGCTATGCAGGCACCTCGATCTCTCTCCTGATCCTCTCGGGCCTTGCCTTAAGTATTTTTTCCCTGCTGTTCCTGAAACCGATCCTGATCGCCTTCGGTTCCACGAAACAGGTATTTCCCTATGCCCTGACCTACACGAGGATCACCGCACTGGGATTTCCGTTTCTGATCGCCACCAACGGATTCTGCAATCTGATCCGGTCTGACGGCAGCCCCAGATATTCTATGGTCGTCATGGTGACCGGAGCCGTCATCAACACCTGCCTGGACCCTCTGTTTATCTTTGGATTCCATTGGGGCATCGCCGGCGGAGCCGCTGCTACCGTCATCGGCCAGATCGTCTCCTGTGTCATGGCCGCTGCCTATCTCACAAGGTTCCGTACCATGAAGCTCACAAAAGACTGCCTGAAGATCAATACGGACAATCTAAAGGCCATTGTGTCCATCGGCATCGCCAGCTTCTTCAACCAGATTGCCATGATGGCCGTGCAGATCGCTTTAAACAACACCCTGGCATACTACGGTGCCCTGTCCTCCTACGGAAGTGATATCCCCCTTGCGTGTGCGGGTGTGATCATCAAGGTCAACGCTTTTGTCATGGCATTTGCCATCGGCATCGCCCAGGGATGTCAGCCTATCCTAGGCTTCAACTACGGCGCACAGCTGTATGGAAGGGTCCGTGACACCCTGAAAAAAGAGATCATAACCGTTACCGCTATCTTCTCCGCTGCATTTATCTGTTTTCAGCTGATTCCGAGACAGATCGTCAGTATTTTCGGGGAGGGAAGCGCGGCCTATTTTCACTTTGCCGAGCGCTATTTCCGCATTTATCTTTTTATGGTTTTTATAAACGGACTCCAGCCTATTGTGTCCAACTTTTTCAGTTCCATAGGAAAAGCCTGGAAAGGGATTTTCTTATCCCTCACCAGGCAGATACTGTTTTTGCTCCCTCTGATCCTGCTGCTTCCTATATTTTTAGGAATCGATGGAGTCATGTATGCAGGTCCCATCGCGGACGGGATTGCCGCCGTCACCGCCTTTTTCCTTGGCCGTCATGAATTTATTCAGATGCAGAAGCTGGAAACTTCACAGGATTCTTCTGAGACGGCAGCAGCCGTTCCCCGCTGAGATTAAGATCAGCGCTCTTCCATGGGAATATACTTCTTTTCTTCTGCCACACTCTTATAGGCAGGTCGTATGATCTTATCCACGTTGGTAAGCTCCTCCAGCCTGTGGGCGCTCCAGCCGACGATCCTCGCCATGGCAAAGATCGGTGTGAACAATTCCAGCGGAATATCCAGCATGCTGTAAACAAATCCGCTGTAAAAGTCTACGTTGGCGCTGACGCCTTTGTAGATCTTCCGCTCCTCCGCAATGGCCTGGGTTGCCAGTTTTTCCACTGATGAATAAAGTGCGAAATCATCATCCCGGCCCTTTTCTTTCGCAAGTTTCTCCACAAAGCTCTTAAAGATCAGCGCTCTCGGATCGGAGATCGAATACACCGCGTGTCCCATGCCGTAGATCAGACCCTTTTTATCAAAGGCCTCTCTGTTCAGCAGCTTCAGCAAATATGCCTTCACCTCATCTTCGTCTTTGACGTCCTTTACACTTTTCCTGAGATCCTGCATCATCTGGACGACTTTAATATTGGCGCCGCCGTGTTTGGGCCCTTTCAAAGAAGATAAGGCTGCCGCGATGACTGAATATGTATCAGACCCGGCGGATGTGACCACATGGGTCGTAAATGCGGAGTTATTTCCTCCTCCGTGCTCCATATGCAGCACAAGTGCGATGTCAAGTACCTTGGCTTCCAGTTCTGTATACTTCATGTCCGGACGGAGCATCCGCAAAATATTCTCAGCCGCAGAAAGTTTTTCGTCCGGACGGTGGATATAAAAACTCTCCTGCTTTACATAATGATTATATGCATGGTAGCCGTAGACTGCCAGCATCGGAAATACACTGATCAGCATCAGGCTCTGCCGGAGAACATTCGGCATGGAGATATCGGCTGCCTTCGGGTCATAGGACGCCAGATTCAGCACACTCTTTGTCAGAGAGTTCATGATGTCTGCGTTGGCCGCTTTCATAATAACGTCTCGGGTAAAGTTCCTTGGAAGTGTCCTGCAGAGTGAAAGGACGTCTTTAAATTCTGCCAGTTTCGTTTCGTTTGGAAGTTCCCCGAACAGCAGAAGATATGCAGTCTCCTCAAAACCAAACCTGCGGTTTTGTACAAAATTTCTTGTGAGGTCAATAATATCATAGCCTCGGTACAGGAGCCGCCCGTCGCACGGTACCTTTTTCCCGTCAATCTCTTCATACGCCTGGATTGATGAAATATTTGTGAGTCCTGCCAGGACACCCGTACCGTTTTCATCTCTCAGTCCCCTCTTTACGCCGAACTGGGAATACAGCTCCTTCGGAACCGTACAGCTCTCCGTACACAGCTTAGAATAGGAATCTGTATACTCTCTGATAATGCTGCTCGTCTTCTTGTATTTCATTCTGGGTACCTCCTTTACATTTCCTGGTATTTCTTTTCATCATACCTCAATATTTGATTTTTGTCAACCATTGACACTTATCAATTAACTGATTATACTGTAGATAAGTATCAAAGAAAATTAAGGAGAGTATAAAACATGAATCAGGCAGAATCAACGGGGATCGCCGTATCTCTGTTTGAAATATTCCCTCTGTGCCGGAAACTGATTTTCAGTTCTCTGGATATGAAAGATCTGAATCTGACGAAAAGCCAGCTGTCCATCCTGTTTGCGCTGGAAGTCAAACCTTGCCTTACGATGTCCAGGCTGTCCAAATATATCGGTTCGTCAAAAGAACAGACGACCCGGGCAGTGGCTCCCCTGGCAAAGGAAGGTCTTGTGGAGCGGTACATGGATGAGGAAAATCGGAAATATGTCTACATTCGGCTATCCGAAAAGGGCACATGTATGATACAGAAAGCAAAACAGGCTTTTATCAATCATCTCAAGCAGTCCTTTGACCGGCTGCCGGAAGAGGATTTAAACGATTTAAAACAGGCGGCCCGGACTACCTTAAACATCTTAAAAAAGCTGGAACCATAGTGCTGCACGGTTCCGGCTTTACTTTTTATAACATCCTGTGTTATAATTTTATATACTACATTTGTAAGATTAAAAGGAGTGGACCTATGAAACCGATTCCCCAGATTTCAGATGCCGAATATAAAGTGATGAAAACCGTGTGGGCCCATGCGCCGATCAGCACACCCCAGGTGACAAAGCTTCTGGCCGCCCAAAATGACTGGAGTCCGAAGACTGTTCAGACCCTCCTCTCAAGACTGGTCAAAAAAAGAGCCCTGACCTATGAAAAACGAGGCAGAGCTTTTTTCTATACCCCTCTGGTAAAGGAGGAGGAGATCTTAAAACAGGAGACAGATTGTTTTCTCAACCGCTTTTATGACGGCTGTTTCAGTTCGCTTGTAACAAATTTTTTAGAAGAAGACCGGCTGACAGCCCGGGAAATCCATGAATTAAAAGAGATTTTGGATGCGGGACTTGGCAGGGAGGATGAATAACATGTATCAAGCTCTGATGGAGAATTTTCTCTTCCACTGCCTGTTTCTTGCTTTTATCGTCCCTGTGATCCTGGCAGGACAAAAATTGCTGCGGCGTTGTCTGACAGCGCAGTACCGGCATATGACCTGGTATCTTTACTGTTTCTGCGCTCTTCTTTTCTTTCTTCCCGTCCGTCTGCCCGGATCAGCGGATCTCTGCTCTTTTATCATCAGTTTTATGACGAATGCTTCCAGGCAGGCTGTACAGATTTCCCCTGCCTCCGCCGCATCAGGCTCTGCCGTACAAATCAGCGACTACGCCGTATCCGCCGGAGCATCTGTCCCCGGCCCGGTCTTTACTGCCCTGTTTTGGATCTGGGCTGCCGGCGCTACCGCCATGACTGCCGTCTTTTTATATCACTGTGTCCGCTTAAACCGCCTGGGCCGCTCTATGGCTTTCGTTAAAAATATGGATACAGAGCGCCTTTTTCTCCAGTGTAAAGAGGAATTGGGAATCCGCAGAAACATCCGCTTTGTGCTCTCCGAGACCACAGATACTCCCATGGCATTCGGGACCTTCTTCCCTGTCATCGTATTTCCGAAAAAGTTTCTCTCGGTCTTTTCTGAACGAGAACTTTCCTATGTATTTTATCACGAGCTGAGCCATTATAAGCGGGGTGATCTCGCCGGCAGCCTCATCTGCTGTATCGTGAGGGTGCTTTACTGGTTCCACCCTTTCGTGCTTTATTCTCTCAAAAAAATGCGGACAGATCGGGAAATAGCCTGTGACGCTTCCGTACTGAATCATATAAGACAGCAGGAATGGAATTCTTACGGCCACACAATCCTGAATTTTGCAGGATACCTGTCTTCCGGAGAGATATTTTTTGTTTCCTCAGGCATTGGAGGCAGCGATTCCCAGCTAAAACAGCGCATCACGGCCATCGCCTCCTACCGCAGGCCGTCAAAGAAAACAAAACTTGCAGGTTTTTCTCTCCTGCTGATCCTCTGGCTCCTGTTCTCGCCTTTCGTTCAGAATCATAATTTATTGGCGGACTCCGTATCCGGGAAACCTGACCGGCCATTCGTTTCGGTTGATCTGTCTTCTTTCTTTCCGGAAAATGAGGGCTGTTTTGTCCTATATGATAAAAATAAAGACCAGTACAGCATATACAATGAAAAAATGAGCCGGCAGAGAGTCTCCCCGGATTCCACCTATAAAATATACAGCGCACTTGCCGCATTGGATGCCGGCGTGATATCCCCCGGCAAATCTGAGATTGCCTGGGACCAAAAGCAGTATCCATTTTCATCCTGGAATAAAGACCAGACTCTTGACAGCGCCATGTCCTCCTCAGTCAACTGGTACTTCCAGACCCTGGATAAAAAGCTTGGGAAAACGGAACTGCAAAAAACACTCAGACGCATCCGGTACGGCAATGAGGATATTTCCGGCGGAATCACTGCTTTCTGGCTGGAATCCTCTCTGAAAATTTCCCCCTTAGAACAGGTCATTCTGCTCAGAGATTTTGATCAAAACCGACTCGGCTGCTCTGAGAGATCGGTCAGAGCAGTCCAAAATTCCATCCGGCTCAACAGCGGCCCCGACAGCACCCTGTATGGAAAAACCGGGACCGGCAGCATAGACGGCCATGACATAAACGGATGGTTCATTGGTATTCTGAAAACCAAAGATAATACGTACTGCTTTGCCCTGAGAATCGAAGGCCGCGACGGCGCATCGGGGAAGGAAGCAGCCCGGACTGCCTTAGAGATTATTCGTTCTCTTTCGCTTTGATCACCGGAATAGTCTTCTTCACGACATATCCGCTGCCCCCGCGTTCTTTCACATCTTCTGCCATGGTAATTAAAAGCCATGGCTCTTTTTCACTTTTGTCTGCAGTAAAAATCCCGAACCATCCAAGCTCTGTTCCTGAAGTATCGCTCTTGCTCGCTTTGATCTCGGCGGTTCCGGTCTTTCCGGCAAGCTTCACGCCGGGAGTCCTTGCCCCGTGTCCGGTGCCGTCCGGGTGTTCGATGACCTGAATAAGATCTTTTCTCACGATCTCCGCCGTTTTTTCAGAAAATGCGTCTTTAATCCAGTATTGCGGTTCCGGTTTCTTCTTATAGAGAAGATATGGACGCACCATGCTGCCCTTGTTGACAAAGGCCGAATAGATCGATGCCAGGTGAACCGGATTCACAAGTACCTGGCCCTGGCCATACCCGCTGTCAGCCAGCTGGACTTCTGAATCAATACTTTTTTGATTATTTGAAAACTGAGACACTGCCATCTTAATGTCAAAGGGCAGTTCCCGGCCAAACCCGAGATGTTTTGTCTGTGCCGCATAGTCCCTGGCCCCGATCTTTAACGCCGCCTTCGCAAAATAAATGTTATCGGAATAAATCAGTGCATTCTCAAGCACTGCGTGCTTGTATGTATGCAGGGTCGTCACTTTATAAGATCCCCAGCTGCTGTCTTTCTGCCATGAGAGCCCGCTGTATCCGAAATCCTCATTGGGCTTCAGTTTTCCTGTATTCATGCCCATCCCTGCCACCACCGGCTTAAAGGAGGATCCCGGCGCCCATTTCTGGCGGAAGCGGTTGTAGAGCGGTTTTGCCTTGTCTTTGTTCAGTTCCTCCCACTGATCCGCCGGAATCCCCAGCACAAAGTCATTACTGTCATAGGCCGGAGTGCTGACCAGAGCCAGGACCTCCCCTGTCTTCGGATTCATCATCACAGAACAGCTTTTATCACCTTTATATTGGTCATAAATTTTCTCCTGAAGTCCCGCATCGATCGTTGTATAAATATCTTCCCCATTCTTTTCCCTTTTTACGGCAAGCACCTTCTTTTCTCTGCCGTCCTCATTGAGAATCGATATCTTATATCCGTCGGTCTCATGGAGCCGGTCTTCATATAATACTTCAAGACCGCTTTTCCCCACCAGCTGTCCCTGCTCATATCCCTGATCTTTCTTTTTTTCCAGTTCCTCTGCGCTGATCTCCTGGACATATCCGGTCAGGTGTGATGCCTTCTTTCCATACGGATACACTCTGCTGTCCTCTGAAGACACAAGCACACCGGATATCTTTAACAGTTTCTTCTCTATTTTCGCTTCCTGGACAGGCGTCATTTTCTTTACCGGTACAAAGGAATCTTTTGTGACCCAGGATGCGTCAAGCTTTTTATCAATATCCTCCTTTTTCACACCAAGCAGTTTCGCTAAACCGGATACAGAAGCTTTCCGGTCTTTTATTTTCCCCGGCACAAGTCCCACAGATGCGGCTTTTCCTTTTCCGGCCAGCATTTTCCCATTTCGGTCGTAGATTGCTCCACGGTTTCCTTTTAATTTCGTGACACGGACTTTATCTGTGAATTCCATGTCCGGAAAAATCAGACTGTCATCCCATTTGAGACGGTACTCTCTTCCCTCTTTCTCAAAATAAGCCTTTTGGTCAAAAGAAATCCTGCCTGCGATCGTATCCATGGACATGCGGTAGGAAACCTTATCCCCTTCTGAATCTTTATCCACAGCAACCTTCATATTTTGAGCCCCGATCCCCTGATAAATCTTTTGATTTCTCTGTATAAACTTCTTTTTTGAAATCTCCTTTTGACTGCCTTTATCTAACAGCCCATACATAACCTCATAGTCTTTTTTCTCAATACACGAAACATACTCGGAGAGTACATCTTTCGGACGCTCTGTGCCAAAATAATTCCAGAGAGCATATGCCGCAGCGCCCAGTGCAGCTGCCGCTCCGAGTATCAAAATCACTGTCTTCTTCATGGACACCTCCTGTTCCCGACCGTCACATATAAATATCATCTATATCTTACACGTGTAGGATATATGTGTCAAGAAGAACAAGGCGGTTGAACATCCTACAAATAATTTCCAGCTTTTTCACGGAAAGCGGGTGGGAATCTGGCAAAATCTGTTGTATAATAATAAGTACAGTATTTGCCGCAGATGAATATAATAAGACTCGCAGAAAGACAGGGGAGGGTAATCGTGTTTAAATTAATCGACGAAATCGCAGAAGTAATCTATGTCGCAGATATAGAGACATACGAACTTCTGTATCTGAACAGTTCCGGCAAGCGCCTGTTCGGTGCAGAAAACTATAAAGGGGAAACATGCTACCGTCTTCTTCAGGGAAGGGATGAGCCGTGTGAATTCTGCACAAACCATCTGCTGTCCAGGGATTCTGTCTATACATGGCGTTTCACCAACAGGATGACAAACCGGCATTTTATACTAAAAGATAAACTGATCGAATGGAACGGCCGTCCGGCGCGGATGGAGATAGGATTTGATCTGACAGAACAGGAGAAGTCCGAACAACTGCTGAAAAACAAAGCAAAAGGAGAAGAACTTCTTCTGGAATGTCTGCGCATCCTCCACCAGACCAAAGATTTAGAAAATTCCGTACAGATGATCCTTGAAAAAGCAGGAAGATTCCTTTCCGCAGACCGGACCTATATTTTTGAAATCAGCGGACAGACCATGAACAACACCTACGAATGGTGTGCAGAAGGCATAGACCCTGAGAAAGACAATCTGCAGAATCTGCCTGTGACCCTGATCGACCGCTGGAGCAGAGAATTTGAGAATAACAAGTGTATTTTTATAGAAGACATGGAAGATCTCAGGAGTCAGTCACCGGAAGAATATGAGGTCCTTTCATCCCAGAATATCAAACGGCTGATCGCAGCACCGCTTTTTTCTAACCAGCGTCTTGCCGGCTACATCGGAGTAGACAATCCGCCCGGAGATCTTTTTGATCAGGTAGAGGCTTTTCTGGAGACTCTCAGCTACTTTCTTTCTTCCAGCATGGAGCAGATGCGCACGTACCGCGTGCTGAAAGATCTGAGTTACCTGGATACACTGACCGGACTCTATAACCGCAACCGTTTCAATGAAGATCTCGACCGCTTCGGCAGACAGGATTTCCGTTCAGCCGGGGTCATTTATCTGGATCTGAACGGACTGAAAGATATCAATGACACTAAGGGCCATCAGTGCGGAGACCAAATTCTCAAAGAATCCGCCAAAAAGCTTCAGGTCATCTTCTCAGAGCATATGATCTACCGAATCGGCGGAGACGAATTTGCCATTCTCTGTCTGAATATAAAAAATGAGCACTTTATGCGTATGATACGTGAACTTAAATATTTGTTTTCCCACTCGGTAGACGGCAGCGGCGCCGTTGGATACAGCTGGTCTGAAAGCCCGTCTGACTTTCAGGTTCTCTTAACTGAGGCAGATAAGATGATGTACACAGACAAAAAAGAGTATTACCGGTCCAATCCAAATTCTTCGAGATACCGGAATTACTTTGATGACCGGCTCGATCTCAAAAGCCTTGATCATCTTCTGAAAGCCATTGAAGAGGAACGGTTCTGTGTGTATCTCCAGCCAAAAGTCCTGTGCAGTACACAGGAAATCATCGGTGCCGAGGCTCTTGTGCGGTATATTGGTCAGGATGGAACTGTAGAGCCCCCCATCAGCTTTATTCCGCTGCTGGAATCTGCCATGACCATAAAATATGTAGATTTTTTTGTATTTGAAGAAGTTTGCCGGATCATCCAGGACTTTATCAAGTCCGATTCTCCGGTGTTCCCTATTTCTGTAAACTTCTCACGATTCACACTGGTGGATGCCAATTTTCTGAAGACGATCTTTTCCATCTGTGATCAGTATCAGGTACCGCGTAGTCTCCTGGAGTTTGAGATCACGGAAAGTGCAGAAAACATCGACGAGACATTTCTGGATGATATGATCCGGGATATCAAAAAAGCCGGATTTTCTGTGGCCATCGACGATTTCGGAGTCAAATATGCCAACCTGTCTCTGGTTCTTAACAGCGATATTGATACGCTGAAGCTGGACAAAAGCATGATCGACTCCATCGAGAGCAATGAAAAAGCCATGATGTTTATCCAGGCTCTGGCTTATATCTGTAAGACTCTGAATATCAGTTTTATCGTGGAAGGCGTGGAATCACAGGATCAGTTTGAAATCCTAAAAGCTCTGCGGTGTGAAGGCATACAGGGCTATCTATTTGGACGTCCTATGCCCCTTTCTGACTTCTGCCGGTTCCTTGAAGAAAAACAAAACAAACCGAAAAACTCCCCCGCAGAATAAAACTGCAAAATCATATAGCCTCCGCTGCATCAGGCAGCGGAGGCCATATAAGGCTCTGTACTTCTTATTCTTCCATGATCTCTTCCGGCGTAAAGCCCCGGTATCTCCACTGCCGGGTTCGTTTCTGCCAGCGTGCGCAGCAGGCCAGGAATTCCTCTTTTTCATGTGTCTCATTCAGAAAAATACCGGCGTCTTTCATCAGAAGGAACATTTGAGAGACACCACCTCCTAAGAGCAGATTGTCTTCCAGTGCGGTCATCAGTTCCGCAAACGACAGGGGATTGTGTTTCCTTTTCTCCAGAAACTTTCTCAATTCCTTGTACTCAGGTGCATCTACATCCACATATTCTTCATAATACAGACGGATCTCCTCCTGATCTGGTATGTAATACGGCAGGTTTTTCACCTCATTCATAAGGTTTAGGCAGACTCTGGTATCCGAAATTTTGGAGGAGATCACGTAGCGCCCTTCGACACGGTAATCCCCGTAGACTTTTTCGGAGAATTTTAAAAATCTCGAAATTTCCCCTTTCCTGAGAGGTGTGCTGTGAAACTCTTCCCACACCCTCATCAGCTGTTTTTTTTCATAAACGCCGTACAAATGGGCCAGAGCTCTTGCATACCGGTAAAACTCCTGGTTGCGGACGACTGTCTCCCTGTTTTTTGTATTGGACAGGAATCTTGCGATCTTTGCTTCTACTTCGGGCGGCACAACTAACTTCCTCCCGCCGTCTTCACCGAACACAAAAAGCCAGCCTCTTCTCTGGTATGTCCAGATCCCGGTGCTTTCCCCGTCCGGCTCACTCAAAAGCAGCTTCAGTCCTCTCAGATCTTCGGAAGAGCTGTATTTTAAAACGGCTGGCGTCTGGGCTAAAATCTCGTATTCCAGTTTCTCCACCAGTTCATGCTTCCTGTACCGTGTGCCGTCCATTCCATAAAAAGAGGCAATCTCTAAAAGCTGGCTCTTTGTATAACACTGAAGGCAGTCCAATAAACCTTGTGCAGAGCTTTTCAGAATTGTCCATTTCATTTCTTTTTTCTGCTCCATCTTGCACCTCTTTTCTAAACTGTACATCTTTTTTTTATTTTACCATAGAATACGTATCCTTCCTACCAGTATACAATATACTTTTTCTCTGAAGCATCTTCCCCCTCGTTTTTTCTTTCACATATTTTATCCGGCACCATAAAATATAGAAAGACAAATTATGGATGTGATGTTTTGAATCATTTTACTGTCTCCTGCCAATCCATGGGAAGCCATCTGCCCTCCTGCGCCCAATATAGTATTGATGCCGATTCTGCCTCCGAAAGTCTCCTTCCCTTGTTTCAGGTCTTTGAACAGGGCGGACAGATCAGACAGGCAGATGAACATACAGCCATATTGATGCCGTCTTCGTTTTACTTTGTAAGCTATCATTTTATTGCGGGTCCCGGAAGCTGGAAGTATTTTCGTATCCTTCCGTGCATTAACAGCAATCCCGCGCTTTTATATGCTTCTTTTTCCCCCGCCGCCTCAGACGGGCTTGCATCGGCATCGGCTTGTTTTATCACAGATAAAGCCCTGCACAGCCCTGCTTCCCTGAGTTTCCGGGTGAGCTATCCGGAATCTCCAAAAGCCTTCAGCATTACGGGGGCCGTGAGCATTGCAGCATATGATGCCTGAACACAGGAGAGAACAGCAAGGACCATATCCCGCTGTTCTCTCTCAGCAGTTTCCCACAAATACATATTTCAAATAAGCTCTCGCTGTCTCTGCCAGCCGGTAGACCTCTTCGGTTTCCGTGGCCTTCTTGTCCGCCATGTTCCATATCGGAAAAAACCGGTTCACGTGAAGCGGAATGTCCGGATTTACAGAGGCCACCCAGGCGGCCATCTCCTCCATCTCTTCCCTCGAATCATTTTCTCCGGGAACGATCAGTGCGGCAAGTTCCACATGACATCTGTCTGCCGCTTTTTTGATAAAATTCTGTACCGTCCCCAGATCTCCTCCCAATTTCCTGTAGTAATCTTCTCTTATGCCTTTCAAGTCCACATTCATCGCATCAATATAAGGAAGCAGCGATTCTTCCACGGCTTCAGAAAAGGCACCGTTGGTCACCAAAACATTCTTCATTCCGTACTGTTTTACTATTTTTGCCGCGTCTCTCACATATTCATAACCTGTCAGCGGTTCGTTGTAAGTATATGCGACTCCGATGTTGCCTCTGGCCCTGAGTTCCGATGCCTTGAGTGCAAGCTTCTCCGGTGCAAGAAAGACCGTCTCCGCCTCATCTGCATTCTTCATGGAAATGTCATGGTTCTGGCAGAAGGGACAGTGTAAGTTGCATCCGAAGCTTCCCACAGACAGTATGACGCTCCCAGGATAAAACATAGAAAGCGGTTTCTTTTCGATAGGGTCCAGAGCCAGGGCAGTAATCCTGCCATAGTTTTCACACACGATCATACCGTTTACATTTTTCCTGGCCCCGCACCTTCCAAACTGGCCTGGTTTCAGCCTGCAGCGGTGCATGCATACCGTACATGTCTCTTTCATCTTCTCACCTGTGCCTTATGACTTCAAACCGTTCGACCTGTACAGATTCCTCTTCTCCGATTCCGGCTTTTTGTTTTGCAATCTCAATCTGTTCATCCACGGTATCCACGCCGGAAAGATTCGGAAGCAAAAGCCCTCTCCGCCCTCCCCGTGTTACGATGACTCCATATTTTTGGGCATCTAGTTCCTCCATTGATGTTACCTTCTGAGTCTTTCCCAGGACATCCACGCTGTACTCCAGCTGAGCCAGTTCTTCTTCTCTGACAGGAGAGAATCTCGGATCTCTTGCTCCGGCGCTGACTGCATTTTGTATGATTTCCTCCGCAACAGAAGATTTCGTCGCACATATAGTGCCGATGCAGCCTCTCAGCCTTCCCTCTTTCTTCAGAGAGACAAAGACTCCTGCCCTGCTGCTCAAGAGGTCTTCCGGAAGCCCTTTCGGAACTCCGATCATAGTTCCGTTTCTCACATAAGATTCCAATGACAGCCTCGCCAGACGCACAAAGCTGTCTTCCCTGGCCTGCCTTCGCTCCGCCTTCTTTCTCTGAAGTCTCACATACTCGTCCTTAAACTTTCGGCCCGGGTCCTCCCTGAGCGGCTCAAAGGCACAGACCCCATATCCCACGCCAAAAGGCCCCTCGTAAGAGAGTTTCTCCGTTTTCACTGCTATGCCGTCCAGGGCTCCTGCCAGCATCACAAAAGCCCTGTGGCCGCACTCTCCTGCTTTCTCAAGAAATTCCTCGTCAAAATTAAAAAGCTCCAGAAAATCTCCGCTTTCCATAGTCTTCATGATCCTGCTGTCATAACGCGGACCTTCCTCACAGTATCCGTAAGGCCCGTCCTCCATCAGCCGGTGGGACAAATCTCCGCTGGCAATAAAAACTGTCTTTCTTCCAAGGCAGTCTGCCGCCTTTTTCACATACTGCCCCATTGTATAGTGGTCAGAAAGAGAAAGACCCGAAAGGCTGATCCTGACCGTCTGAAACTCCTGATAAGTCTGCTGTATGAAATAGATAGGAATCATCGACGCGTGATCCAGCTGTTTCTCCTGCTCTCCTGCAGTGCCTGCCATAAATCCGTCTTCTTCGGCCAGCCGCGTGATCAGTTCTGTCATTTCCCGGTCATAGCCGGTACTGATCCGGCTCTCTTCCGCTCCAAACTGTGAGAAATCCCCCCGGGCCCCGTCTCCCGGAGAAATGTGAAAGTAGTCCGTATACATGACAGAGTGGGGTGTCGCGATCACGACTGTCTCCGGGGCAAGACATGCGATCTTTTTTCCGGCTTCTCTGTAAGCTTTTACGGTGTCTGCCGCCGCCTGCTCCTTTCCGCATCCCACCCCGGGAATGAGCAGCGGGGGATGCGGTACCATAAATGCACCAATTACAGCCATTTTCCATCATCCTTTCTGTGGTATTTATATTTGGTAATGTCATGGCAGGACAGCATACATGCATCTTTTTCTCCCCACCGGATCAGCGATGCATCTGCTTCCGTCCATACATTCAGGACAGGATTGAAAATCTCCATGGTCCTGTTGATATTTCTGCTTATATTCTTTGCCGGACACTCCTCACACGGCCTGGTCCTTGCAAAAAACACCTCATAGCAGTACATTCCTGTCTTCACATCCGGTGCCATCCTGTTTGTCTTTTCGTTGATATAAATCAGATGAAAATCATCGGGGTCGATGATATAGATCCAGGAATTCTGGTTATCAAGAGCCATCTGAAGGCCTGCGGCAGTTTTCTCGGCCCTGTCTTGTGCCCGCTTTTTTAATAAAAAAACCGAAAGGAACATTGCGGTCAGTGTCAGAGCATAAATCTGATCCTTCGTCCACATTCTCCTGATAACACACTCGTCAAATCCCACAAAGCCTTTGCATTCACCCCCATCCCTGATAGCGCACTGAAGGACTGATTTGATCCCTCTGAGCTCTAACGCTTCCTTCTGTTCTTTTGGAAGCTGCGCGATATCAGGGCAGTAGAACAGCCCGTTCTCATCAAAATTATTCTTGCAGTGTGCTTCAAACTGATCATCGGATATAGTCTGGCGATATTCTGCCAGCGGCCTGATGCCCCTGCTGCACCATTCAAATGTATTGGCGCACCCTTTTTCCGATTTCTCGAAGATATAAGCCCTGCTCACGCCGAAATGTCTGCCTGCTGTCTTAAGAATCGAATCTACCGCTGTCTCCAGATCTTTCTCTTCACATATCTTTTGAATGATCTGCTCGATCAGATCATTTATTTTCTTCCCCTGTTCTTCGTTGGAATCGATCCTCGTATTTGCGGCAGGCAGTATTCCGGGAAAACCGCCCCCCTGTTCTGACAGTGAATGCTCATACAGGCTGTACCCGTTTTTACCCCTGGATTTTGCATCATACAGTGCCAGATCACTGTGTCTGAACAAGTCTTCAAAACGGGTCCCGTCCTGAGGGCAGCAAGCGATTCCTATGCTTGTGGAAAACTCGCAGGATGTCATATTCTGCCGGAACATAGACTGAAAAGATTCCCTGATCTTTTCCGCCCTGCTCTTCAAGATATCTACCCTGCGGATATCCTTCATAAAAATCAGAAATTCGTCGCCGCCGATCCTTGAAATAACATCTTCTTTCCTGAGCACTCTCGTGAGAACCGATGATATCTCCTGAAGCACGGCATCCCCGAACATATGCCCGTACCGGTCATTGATCAGTTTAAAATCGTCCACATCAATAAGCATCATGGCTGCCATTTCTTTTGGATCTCTTCTTTCCAGATAGTATTCAATCTCTTTTCTGGCAGTTTTTCGGTTGTAAAGTCCGGTCAGTTCATCTCTGGACGCCTTTTCTTCCAATGCCTGTGAAGCTCTCTTTTCATCGTCAATATCTGCCATGATCCCCACGGCTTTAAACGGTTTTCCGGCCCGGTCGAACTGAGCCGTAGCTTTTACTTTGTACCAGCGGTAGCAGCCGTCCCTGTCCGCGAGGCGGAACTCAGCCTGCCCATACGGCATGCTGCCTCCCATATCACGGAGCAGTTCTTCCACAACTTCCAGATCTTCAGGATGAATATGGGACTGTGTCAGCAGTCTCTCACTGGCTTCCTCCATGACCGGAATATATCCGAACTTCTTCTCCCAGTTGGAAGAGTACAGCATTTTATCCTTCTTCATATCCCATTCAAAAATGACATCATTGGACTGTTCCATGATGATTCTGTGTCTTTCAAGAGTCAGCCTCAGTTCCTCCTGAGCCTGTTTGGACTGAGTGATATTGATCAGTGTCCGGAAGATATGTTCCTTTCCGTCCGTCCCTGTCACCAGATTTCCCTTATCCAAAACCCATATGATCTGCCCGTCCCTTGCCACAACGCGGTACTCCAGTTCAATAACATTCCCCGAACTCAGCTGTTTTTTCGTCTGAGCCAGGACTTCCTCCCGGTCAGGCGGGTAAATGACCTCAAGATAATGTCCGCGGAATTTTTCTTTGATTTCCCAGGCCTCATAGCCGAGCAGATTTTCCAGCCCTTCATTGATCTGAAGCATCGTAAAATATTTATCGTTTAAGCACTGCTGGATACCCCCGAGAAGGTTTCCTGCTCCCCCTGTGCCCGGAATCCTGGAAGTTCCGGGCTGCTTTAATTCTCCTGCTTCTTTCAACTCTTTCCAGACCAGCATGATCCTTCTCTGGTAAGGGTGCCCGTCGGAGATTCTGAGAATCGTACATTCACACCAGCCGTATGTTTTCAAGTGCCTGTCGTAAATGCGGAATTTCCGGCTTATTTTCATCAAACCGTCATCGAGAAACTGTTCCAGATCCGGTCCCAGAAAATGAAGCATGCTTTCCCGGTCCTCCGGGTGTGCAGATTTTTCCGCAAAATTTTTCAGGACATCTTCAAACCGGTCTCCGGATTTTAATGCTGAGAAGTTACTGCTGGCCGCATATACAAGATGGTGAATGCCTGTTCCAAGATCCACTTCCATAACTGTAGAGTCTGCATATCTCAGAAGAGTAAAATATTTTGCCTGCCCCATCTGAAGGGTGTCTATCGCTTCCCTGTGATGGTTTTTTTCCGATATATCCAGATCCGAAGACTCCCCTTTTGGCACGCTCCTGTCCGCATATATTTCTGAATATTCTGCAAATATGTCTTTTACATTTTTAAAAGATTCCAATAATTTCGGAGAAAAAGTCCCGCACTCGCCGTTCAGGATCATCGTAAATGCCTTCTCCGGAGCGATAGCTTTTTTATAGACCCTGTCAGTGGTCAGGGCATCGTAGCAGTCTGCAATCCCCACGACCTGGGCATAGATCGGGATGCTGTCCCCTTTCAGACCGTCCGGATACCCCCTGCCGTCCCACCGTTCATGGTGGTATCTGCATATATTATACGCATATTTAAGGTATTGTCTGTCACTCATCCGGTCCAGACCTGCAAGAATCTCACATCCTTTGACCGAATGGGTCTTCATGATCTCAAATTCTTCTTTTGTGAGGCGGCCCGGCTTGTTTAAGATTGCATCGGGGATTGCGATCTTGCCGATATCGTGCATGGATGAGGCGCTGACGATCATCTGGATCTCGGAATTTTCCAGACCGTATTCCGGGTAACTCAATGCCACATCATGAAGCAGTGCTTTTGTAAAAATCCTGATCCGCCGGATATGCTGTCCCGTCTCTGCGCTGCGGTATTCGATTATGGACGAGAGGGCATCGATCATGGCAGAGTTGGACTCCCTGAGCCTTGCCGCCTGTTCCTCGATGAGTTCTTCCTGGTTCAGCCGGTGCTGATTCAGCTCAACAATATTCTGAACGCGCCGTTTCACCACATAGGGTTCAAAGGGTTTCATAATGATCTCGGAAGCCCCCATGTCAAAAACCTGCATCTCATTCTGGACTGAATCTTCTGCTGTGATGACGATCACAGGAAATTCAGAGATCATGCCGCTTTGCCCGATCTCCTTCAATACTTGAAACCCGTCTTTTACAGGCATGACCAGATCCAGCAGCACCGCGGCGATCCGTCCGTGGTACTGCTCCAGAAGGACGTGAGCCTGCTGTCCGTTTTCAGCCTCAAGAAGATTATAATCTGCTTCAAACACTCCTCGGAGGATGACACGGTTTATCTCCATATCATCAACGATTAAAATAGTGTCTCTTCCTGTCATCACATTTCCCCCGTTACTTCACTCCAAATATTTCCGCTTTTATTTCCAATTTACACTATATTATTAATTATAACACAAAACAAGAAGAAAAACGGAACAAAGTGGGCAAACCCACACTTCATCTCCCCAACCCCTCACTCTTTGTGGGGCTTGACAACTTTGCGTACCAGATGC
>OBWM01000661.1_pt1 | contig 25394 bp, 26 predicted proteins | sample 1538041 | NCBI WGS metagenome assembly OBWM01 (sample SAMEA2580049, study PRJEB22360) | human gut metagenome | biome: human gut; feature: human-associated habitat; material: faeces | place: Denmark | collected 2008/2010
GAATTTAGCGGAAATTTTTTGTGGCTCGTGACATTTCTGTGAGGTTTGGTCGTTACAATGGATTTATCAAAAAGAAAGGATGGTGTTCTCTATGAGCATTTTGCAAACGACTGAACTGAAAAAATACTACGGCACAAAGCCGAATATCACAAAGGCCCTGGATGGTGTGAACCTCTCTGTTGAGCAGGGGGAATTTGTAGCGATTGTTGGAATCTCCGGTAGCGGAAAATCCACTCTGCTAAACATGATCGGCGGACTGGATGTGCCTACCTCCGGCAAGGTCATTGTGGATGGGCGCGACCTCTCTACATTGAAAGACGAGCAGCTTACTATCTTCCGCAGACGAAAGATCGGCTTCATCTTCCAGAACTACAATCTGGTGCCGGTGCTGAATGTCTTTGAAAACATTGTGCTGCCTGTGGAGCTGGATGGAAACAAGGTGGACAAGAAGTTTATGAAAGAAGTGGTGCGGATGCTGGGGCTGGAGGATAAACTGAACAATATGCCCAGCAATCTCTCCGGCGGCCAGCAGCAGCGTGTAGCCATCGCCCGCGCTCTGGTATCGAAGCCTGCTATCGTTCTGGCGGACGAGCCAACAGGCAATCTGGACAGTATGACCAGCAGCGATGTGCTGAGCCTGCTGAAAGTTACCAGCACAAAATTCCACCAGACCCTTGTAATGATTACCCATAATAATGAGATCGCCCAGCTTGCCGACCGCATTATTCGGATCGAGGATGGTAAGATTGTGCAGTAAAGGGGGCGGAACTATGAATGACATTCTATTTGGCAATAACAACAAGGCTGTCATCAAAAAGCTGGCAAACCGCAGTTTTCGCAGTAACAAAATGCGGAATGTGATTGCAGCCATTGCGATTGCCCTGACAACTTTTCTCTTTACGGCAGTCCTGACCATTGGCATGGGTGCCAGTGGGACGCTGGAATACAGCATGGCAAAAATGATGGGATCATCTGCGGATGCTCTGGTACAGGGACTTTCCGAGGATCAGCTCCAGCAGTTAAAAGAAAACGCCATGTTTGAAAAGGTGGGCTGCTGGATACCAGTCGAAATTATGACCAACACAAACCGGCGTGTTGCAGAGGTCGATTATGCCGACCAGACTCAGTTGGAAATTCGGATGCTGACACCACGCACAGGCTCTGCCCCTCAAAAAGCAAATGAGGTTTTGGTTTCTGCCAATATACTGAAGGATCTGAACATCGAAGAAAAAATCGGGGCAGAAATTCCTGTTGAATTGAAGGTTCGTCAAAGTGGTCAGGTTTATCATTTTGATATGGTCGTATCCGGTATTTACGACACACCAAATGAAAAATCAGAATCGGTCATTGTTTCCAAAGCATTTCTGGAAGAAAACGCAGAAATGATGAGCGATATTGCTTTGGGGCGTGTTGGCTGTGGTATTTATACAGCCGATGTAGTAATGCGGGATAGTTATATGGTAAAGGACCGCATTTCAGAGCTTGTCCGCAATATTGGCGGTAATCCGGACGATGTCAATGCAGCTAACGCGGTTCGCGTTGCTCCTAATCCCATCGTTTCTAGTGAAAGCGGCCTTATGATGTGGCTGGTAGCCGGTATTTTCGGTATCCTGTTCATGTTCTGTGGGTATCTGCTCATTTACAATGTATTTGAGATTGCTGTAACAAATGATATTCGCCAGTACGGCTTGCTGAGGACTGTGGGAACAACTTCCAGACAAATCAGGCGTTTAGTCAACCGGCAGGCACTGTACTTGTTCCTGATCGGTACGCCATTCGGTCTGCTTTTCGGCACATTGCTTGGCCGCAGTATTCTGCCTATTGCACTCCAGATATTTGCTGTTGATTTCAGCGGTGGAAATATTGAGGTCGGCACACTCCCATATTTGGGAATTATCGCAGGTGCAATCCTGTTCTCAGGACTCACGGTTTATATCAGCACCAGAAAATCGGTAAAGAAAGCCTCCCGTGTGTCACCTATCGAGGCTATCCGCTATGTAGAGCAGGACACGGTTTCCATAAAGCGAAAAAAGACAATTTCCGGGGCAGTCATTCCTCGCATGGCGAAGGCAAATCTTCAGCGCAATAAGCGCCGGACAGTCTTTATTGTGATTTCTCTGACTTTGAGCATTGTCCTCTTGAACTCGGTGTTTATCTTCAGCGGCAGCTTTGATGAAGATGCCTATATCGAAAACCAGACCCGAAGTGACTTTATAGTATATAGTCCAGGCATTCAGGCGGCGTTTGGAAATGACTTTGGGCATGATAGTGCTGTTCCAGAGAAGGCAGTGGAGGAAATCAAGGAACAGCCCGGAGTCACAAATGAAGTCTACCTGTACCGGAACACTTTTGAAGATGACCATATCTCTTGTGACTGGGGAACTCCCTATGTGGTTGATAACACATATAAGGAGCAGCGAATGTTGCCGGAACACCTCAATTTAGGTGTTTACCAAACAGAAAATTATAGGCATACTGTTGGGTTGACTGCGGATAACCACCCCCTCGGAAATGTATTTGGCTTTTCGGAAAACTTCTTCAATCGGCTGGACATTATCGAAGGTGAAACTGATTTATCTGTCTTAAAAGACAAACTTTGGAATGGTAACAATGTAATTTTAATGGGCGAATATGACGATCATGGTAACTTTGGTGGGGCAGATGCCGCCGATTATTGTGGATTATCAGTTGGAGATACCATTCAATTTTATGAAAATGGAACTCCAACCGAGGAGTTTACCATTATCGCAAAAGCCGTAGCTACTAATAGCGATATGACTATGACTGGCGGCGGTTCAAATATTGCACAAATAATAGAAGGTCCTAAAATTTTTATGGCTGAAAACAAATTTAAGGAGATTTATGAAACGCCTACCTTGTATGGTTTCCTTTTTGATGTAGAGGAACAGTACCAGCAGGAGATGGAAAGCTATCTGGCGCAGGATACAGATGTTGCCTATACCTCTATCCTGACGATGAAAGCAACTGTTTCTGGTGTTAAAAATGTCGTTCTTCTGATCGGCGGAGTGATCGGCGATGTGTTTGCCCTGGTGGGACTAATCAACTTCATCAATCTGGTTATGACAAACATCATTACCCGCCGGCACGAGTTTGCCACCATGCAGAGTATCGGTATGACGAACCAGCAGCTCCGAAAGATGATGATTTCTGAAAGTTTCTCCTATGTGCTGCTGGCCGGGATTGTCGGTACGCTGGCTGCTGGTGTGCTTGGCATGACATTGGTAAGGGCTTTTGTAGAAATCAGCCCAAGCAGTATCATGATGACATTCCAGATGACCTTGCTGCCTGCACTGATTATGCTGGTTCTCTTTTTGGTACTGGCATTTATTGTTCCCGTTGTCGCACTTCGGCTCTTTAACAATCGAAGTGTTGTAGAACGGCTTCGGGTAAATGAATAAAAGCAAAGGGGGGTGGACAAGATGAATGACATTCTATTTGGCAACAATAATTCCAAAGTGATTACCAAGCTATCCAAACGCTATTTCAAGAAGAATAAGGTCCGCAATCTGGCTGCGCTGCTGGCAATTATCCTGACTGCTTTCCTATTTACCTCTATCACTTCCCTGGCGTTCAATATGGCATCCTCCATCCAGCTCTCTCTGCAAATGCAGAAAGGCAGTAAAGCGGATGGCACTTTAGGGTATATGACGGAGGAACAGTACGAGCAGCTTGTAAACAGCGATTTTGTGGAGCAGGCAGGCCACCGGCGTATCATTGGCTATGCAAGCAATACTTCCAGCCATTCCATTGAGATCAATTATGCGGACAGTGTGCAGCAGGAGCTGACCTTCTGTGTGCCTACTCACGGAGCAGCACCGGAGAAAGCGAATGAGATCGCCACTACGGATTTGGCGCTGAAGGCGCTGGGTGTAGAACCAAAGGTTGGCGCAGAGGTTCCGTTGGAATTTGAACTGCGGGGGAAAACTTATCATTATGATATGGTGCTTTCCGGCTGGTGGGAAGCAAGCAATGACTCTGTGAGCGTTGCGACTGTTTCAGAGCAGTTTATAAAGGAAAACCCCGATGTGGTCCAGAACACTTATGCGGTAGACCATGAAATGTCCGGCGTTACTTTTTCCGATGTCGTGCTGAAGAATAAAGCAAATGTTCAGCAGCAGTTGAATGAGTTCGTTTACTCCATTGGCGGCAATCCAGAGGATATGGGCGCAGACAATTTCATTCTCGCCTCCGAAAATCAAATGTCCCAGGGATTGACTTCATCAGAGTCCATCGTGTTTGCTGTTGTATTTATCCTGATGTTTGTCGTGTGCGGATACCTGCTGATCTACAATATCTTTGATATTTCCGTGATGCAGGATGTTCGTCAATACGGCCTGCTGCGGACGATTGGCACTTCCACACGGCAGATCAAGGGCATTGTGAACCGTCAGGCAGTCTGGCTCACGCTGATCGGGCTGCCCATCGGTCTGATCGCCGGTTTCTTTGCCGGTTGGGTGCTGCTTCCTGTCGTGACAGAGATCATCAGCCTTGAATCGTCTATGCTGGGTACATCCGTATCGACTTCGCCGCTGATCTTTGTTATCGCCGCTCTCTTTACAATCTTGACCGTGTTTATCAGCACCCGGAAGCCTGCAAAAAAGGCGGCAAAGATTTCTCCTCTGGAGGCGATCCGCTACACCGAGCAGAACGCCTATAAAAAGAGAAGCGCCAAGCGTACCAATGGAGTAAAGCTGTCCCGCATGGCCTTTTCCAACCTGGGGCGCAATCGTCGGCGTTCAGCGTTTATCATTATTTCCCTACTTCTGTGCATCGTCCTGTTTAACTCTATCATCATTGTGACGCAAAGCCTTGATGAAGAAAAGTGGGTAAACCGTGTTACCAGAACAGATTTTAATGTCTATAACTCCGCCGCATTTAATGTAATGGAAAGCGTTCAGCACCATGAAGATACGCTCTCACAGCAGGCGGTGGATCTGATTGCCGGACAGCCTGGAGTTGAGGATGAACGCTATCTTTACCGAAATACAAAAGACGATAGAAATGTGTTGGTTGACTATGGGTTTGAAGATTTAAGCGGCATAGAGCTATTCCATGAGGAAGAAGGCATCGTAAATCAAAGCTATCAGGGATATAGCCTGTACACAAGTTCTGATACCGAAAGGCGCTATTTTGGTAATGTGATGGGAGCCTCCGAAAATTTCTGGGCGGATATGCGTATTTTTGAAGGCGAAAAAGATGCTGAAACCCTAACGCAGAAAATGGCTACCGGAGAATATGTCATTATTGGCTGCCCCATGGACAAACTGACAGAGGAACCAAGGAACACTCCGCTGACCGATCAGTTACAGGTTGGAGAGAGCATTTCCTTCTACAAAGATGGGGAACTGGTCAAAACCAGCACCATCCTTGCAAAAGCGATCCTCGTGGGAACGGAAACCGAAACGCCGACAGGCACCACCGCCCAGGCACACATCGCCGCTGATGCTCCTTTTGTATATCTGCCGGACACTGTATTTAAGGAAATCTATGACGCTCCCACGCTGCTGACTTATGGATTCAATGTGAAGGAATCCTTGCAGCCGCAGATGGAAGAATTCTTGAGCAGCTATGTGAGTGAAAATACTTCGGTTGCCTATACTTCCACCAAGTTGTTGAAAGAGCAGCTTGATTCGGTCCGCAGCATGATTCTGGTTATCGGCGGTCTGATTGGCTGCATCATGGCCTTTGCAGGACTGATCAACTTTACCAACATGATTATTACCAACATCATCACCCGCCGGCATGAGTTTGCCACCATGCAGAGCATTGGTATGACCGGCAAGCAGCTTCGACGCCTGATGGTCTATGAGGGCATCTACTATGCCGTAGGTGCGGACATTATCGGCGGAGCAGTCGCAGCGATCCTGGCAGTCACAGTGCTAAAGAGCGCATTGAATGGCCCTTCCATGTGGTTCTTTACTCTGAATATTACATTAGTTCCCGTTCTGGTCATTGGCGTGCTTTATCTGCTGCTGGCTGCGGTCATTCCGCTGATCGTTCTCCACTTCTTTAACAAGGGAACTGTGGTGGAGCGGCTGAGGACTTCAGAATAAAATATCACAAAACAAGTGAGAAAGGATGTGAGCAAGATGGGGAAACTCGTGATTCTGTCCATTACTGACCATGAAGAACATATAATCAATAAAATTATGGAGTTTATTGCGGCTGAGCCGGAGTTTATCCACCTTGCACCATCTCCACCGCAGTCTACGCTTTCCTTCCCTGGTCTTGAAATTCGGCTGAAGGAACAAACTGTATATTGCAACCGTATCCTTATCACTTTGACTTACCATGAATTTGCAGTCCTTACATATCTGGCTCGACATCCAGGTTGGGTATTTTCCGCTCATCAAATCTATGAAGCTATATGGCACAAAGACGGTGAGCACTGCGGAACTGCAGTTGCCAGTGTCATCAGTCAGATCCGTCACAAGCTGACACCAGACACGCCAAAGGGCGGTTATATCCGCACTGTACTGGGCAGTGGATATAAGTTTAACAGCTCTCCCTTTTAAGACAGCAAGAAAGGCTTCGAGACCGTAATGATCTCGAAGCCTTTCTTATTTCCATGAGACATGAACACTATAACTCAATCAACTATAATTCGTATAAGAATGCTGGTTTCAGATAATATTTAAAGAACTAATCCATTCTTGGATTGCTTCCACCAGTACATACTGCTGACGCAAGACGGCCATACCTGTTTCCGGAATGCTGGGGGTGTTTTCTTTTTCCCGTATATTATCTTCCAGATAGGATTTTAAGACACTAATATTTTCCTGAATCTCTGCTATGCACGACTTTTGTTTTTCGGGCGGCAAGGAGTCCAAATTTACAATAACAGCGTTGAAGTCAAGAAAAATGTTAATCGGCTTTGCGGAAATCTCAAACATGAGGCGTTCAAATTCTGCTTCTCCGGCTTCCGTTAGGGAGTAAATTGCTTTTTCTGGCATCTTTCCTTCCTTTACGATTTCGCCTCGGATTAGCCCTTTTTCTTCCAACTGAATTGCTTTTTTATAAATAGACGGGGTACTGATTTTTACCCATTTTGATATTTTTCTATATTCTACTAATTTTTGAATATCGTAGGCACTCATTGGATCCTTTTTCAAAATTCCCAACACGATTAAATCTATGGTAGCCATGTGGATCACGCCCTTTCGCTATGTTCTCTGCATAAAATATTACCGTCAAAGCCGCTATAAATTATAGTAGTAGATTTTATACTTTTTGTCAAGGGAAATCGCTTCTCTCCTCTTGACATCTACTATAAATTATAGTAGTATATTCATTCAGCAGTATACTGTAATTTATACCACTATAATTTACATCTTCAAAGTGCGAAAGGAGTATTAACAATGAGTGAACATAACAACAAACTTGAGCTTTTGGGCAGTGCGCCTATCCCCAAAGCTCTGATGTCGCTTGGCGTGCCGATTATGATTGGGATGTTAATCAATGCCCTATATAATCTGGTGGATGCCTATTTTGTGAGCGGACTGGGAAAAAGTCAAATGGGAGCCATTTCCATCGTTTTCCCGTTAGGACAAGTCGTAGTTGGATTGGGACTAATGTTTGGCAACGGTGCTGCATCCTACCTGTCAAGACTTCTGGGACGAGGCGATAAGGATACTGCCAATAAGGTGGCAAGTACCGCTCTGTATAGCAGCCTTCTGATTGGTGCTATTATCATCCTTTTCTCTACACTCTTCCTTAAACCAATTTTAACTATGTTAGGCGCGACAGAAACTATCATGCCGTATGCTCTGACATATTCAAGAATTTATATATTGTCCTGTGTTTTCAATGTGTTTAATGTAACCATGAACAATATTGTAAGCAGTGAAGGTGCAGCAAAGACAACTATGTGTGCGTTACTGTTGGGCGCTGTGTTGAATATCGGATTAGACCCTCTTTTTATTTACACTTTCAACATGGGGGTTGCCGGTGCAGCAATCGCCACTGCGATTTCTCAGCTAGTATCTACACTTGTTTATCTCACATACATTCTGCGAAAAAGAAGTGTATTTTCTTTTAGCTTAAAAGCATTTTCTCCAAATGGGCAAATGATGGCGGAAATCTTGAAAATCGGTGTACCTACTTTGGTATTCCAGTTGCTTACAAGTCTTTCTATTGCTCTGATTAACCGTGCAGCCAGCGATTATGGCGATTCGGTTATTGCAGGCATGGGGGCGGTCACGCGAATTACTTCTATGGGAACGCTTGTTGTCTTTGGATTTCTGAAAGGGTTTCAGCCTATTGCCGGATTCAGCTATGGGGCAAAGAAATTTGATCGTCTACGCGAAGCAATCAAAACCTCAATCATTTGGTCTACAAGTTTCTGCTTAGTCGTGGGCTTGGTGATGGCTGCTTTCTCCACGCAGATTATCTCTCAATTTACCGAGGGAGATGTTCAAATGATTTTAGCCGGTCAAAAATCTCTGTTTGCGAACGGTCTTACATTCATTTTTTTCGGTTTCTACACGGTATACTCCTCTCTATTTCTTGCTCTGGGCAAGGGAGCGGCAGGTTTCTTTTTGGGATCATGCAGACAAGGTATCTGCTTTGTTCCTGTCATTTTGCTGCTGCCTATGGTATGGGGAATGAACGGAATCCTATATGCCCAGCCCATTGCAGATATAATTTCCGTAGTAATCACGCTGTTTATGGCAATACATCTTCATAAGGAAATATCCATAGCCGAAAGTCGTACTAAAACAATAACCTAATTTTACTGTAACGAAAGCCCTATGTTCGCTGACAAAAGGAAAAGTCATCGGACACTAAATACAAGCATACAGGAGAGGATACACAATATGGGAAAACTCTTGATAGTGTCCATTTCTGACCACGAAGAACATATACTCAACAAAATTATGGAAATTATTGCAGACGAGCCAGAGCTTGACCATATTGCTCTCCCACCCTCTAACGCCAGCCTCTCCTTTCCACACCTTGAAATTCGGCTAAAGGAGCAGACGGTATCCTGCAGCGGTCAACTTGTTACTCTGACTCACCATGAGTTTGCTGTCCTTGCTTATCTGGCTCGCCATCCTGGCTGGGTCTTTTCTGCCAGCCAAATCTATGAGGCTGTGTGGGCTGCGGACGGTGAACACTGCGGTACCGCTGTTGCCAGCGTAATCGGCCAAATCCGACGCAAGTTGACACCGGATACGCCGAAGGGCGGTTATATCCGGACTGTACTGGGCAGCGGATACAAATTTAACAGTTCTCCATTTTAAGTCAGCAAGAAAGGCTCCGAGGCCATAATGATCTCGGAGCCTTTCTCATTGACTTAAATCTTAAACAGTTTAATCGCCTTCAACAAAATAATGCTCAATTCCTGGTACAGATCCTCATCCAGCACACCATCTATAATGGCATACTTTAACAGCAATGGACGATACATCTGTAAAATCGTCGTAATGGCATTCTCGTTTCCCGCCTTGGCGCTGAGAAGCAGGCATTCAAAATTCATCTCTTGTCACCTCCTTCAATGCTCTTTCTGATTTTCTGGATCGTCCTGTAGTAAAGTGCAGCTGCCCCCTTGTAGGAAAGTTCAAACTTTACTCCCAAAGTCTCAAAATCTTCTTCCTCCAGCGTTCGAGCCAGAAAGATCTGGCGCTCCCGTTCATTGAGTTTCTGAAGTGCCTCCAGAAGCGCTCCATTTTCAATGACATCCATAAGCGGCAAATTGTCTAAAACCACTTCCTCTGAGCTGGGTTCGGATTCGTAAACCACTTCCGAACTACTCTCTATGCTGCTGCGCTTATAAAGCTGGATTAAATAATCTTTTCTGCGGCGCTTGACCGCCGACACCAAATATGCTGTAAATCTGAATTGCAGGTCATCTTCTGCCTGTCCATTGTTCCGTTGCCACATGGCTTTACCTCCAAAAGTCTCAAGAATTTCTATGAATTTCCTGAGCTTCTGGCGGTGACCTGCACCGGACAAAACCTGGCTGTGATAAACAAAAACAGCCAGCTTTGTACCAATGGACAAAACCAGCTGTTCCCTGAATTGCTGCATCGAGCAGTTCAATAGATACCATCCGAGCAGGTGGAGGTTTTTCTTTATGTGGAGAAAACTCTCTCGTCCTGCCTCGACGATATACCCCTATTGAGAGCCGTTCATGAAAAGCCGTGTGTCCTGGAGTTATGAAAGCAATGAACTGCTCGATGTTGTGGAATCCTTTTTCCATAACATCGTTACTCCCTGTCCGCAGTTATGCGGACGGCACACAGGCGGCCTGCATCATCCCCTTTCTTTCGCGATATGGCAGCGCAACGCTGCCGCCCTGCTGATAATTGTTAAATTGTGAAATAATACTTTTTTCAAATGCTATTTCAACTATTCTATGAATCTATGAAATTAAAACAAAAGGCGGCCTTCATCCTTATTGTCAGGATAAAGACCACCCTCTTCTTCCGATTTTCATTGGATACTGTACTGATCTCATACCCCCACCTCCACTTATCGAGTTTTCATTGGTTTTGGGATCACTGCCATAATTACAGTGTAACTGACAGTTTTCGGAAACTTTTGGAGTAGCATTGGAGTCGCTTTCGAGTAAAAAGAAAATCATTCGACATTATATGACAAAACAGGCTCTAAAACGGACACACTGCTTTTCAACCTCTCTCAGTGTCCCGCTTTAGAGCCCTTCCTTTATTTTTTAGTTATATCTTCCTCTGTTACCTGGGCTGTATCTGGATGGATATAAATGATCTGGAGTCCTTTCTTCTTGGCATAGTTGACCGTCTGCTGGGTTCCGGACCGCATATTGTGTGCATTATCATAGACAGCTATCATATGCCCGGCCTGCTCCACCATATAGTAATTGCGTTTCTTATAGCTTTCGCTTGAGGGCATTTCGCCCAGCACTAAGACCTTCTCAGCATATCTGCAAATAAAATCCATCCTCTTTCGGTGCCAGTCATCCCAGTCTGCATTGTAACCCTCAAAAGGGAGAGCCAGACACAATTCCACATCTTGATACGCTTGCTGCTCTTTCATACGTAGCAGGAGCTCCGCTGCCCACATATCAACGCCCATTGCTCCTCCAACCCAAAAGCATCGTACTCCCTGATGATAGAGTCGTATGAGTTGCTCCTGCAGACACTTTTTAATCCGTTGGCAGCGTTTATCCTTTTCATTATATTTGAACTTAAATCTGGTCGGTCTGTGACCTGTAATCACACACGAAAAACTGTTCATATAATTCTCCTTTCCTGGCGTACTCCTCTGCATATTATACTTGCCATGGACGAGATAAATCAACCATGACCGCTTAATAATCCATGTCATAGCGGATAAAATGTAACTATAGCATGGAGGTGACGCATGGAAAATCTACTGAAAGATATGGGTAAACGGATCTTCGACCGGAGGAAACAACTAAATATGACCCAAGAAACTCTGGCAGAGCTGGCTCATGTCACACCACAGACCATCTCCACCGCAGAATTGGGTCAAAAGGCTATGCGGCCTGAGACGATCCTCAAAGTCTGTGATGCACTTCACATCAGCACCGAGTATTTGTTGCGAGGCGTCATCACAGAAACAGATTCCTCCCTTCTTATGGAGAAGATTTCCACACTAACACCCAAACAATACAGGCATTTTGAAGATATTTTAGACAGTTTTATCGCGGCCATACAGGAAGAGGCATAGGAGCATCGCTGGCTCCCATGCCTCTTTTGATTATCCCCGGCTGCGGAATGCAGACAAGGCACCAGCAATCAGTCTGCGTGTCCTATCGTCCATTTCCGAATCATCGTCCACTTCCTGTGCAGTTGAAGGCATCACAGGCGCTACGGGCCCCTCAACCAATCTGGCTGTGATCGCCTGCTCTTTTGCTTTTTCCTGTCCCATACCTTCCTGCCGCAAAATCTCTTTGACGATAGCCACTACCGCTTCTTTGCTGATAATAGAAGCATTTAGTGGCTGCGGCTCCTGCCCAAAGTGCTCATTATAGTAGACCACTGCATTTGCCACATATTGCGCTTTTGTGCGGGGACTCTGTAACTCCAGTAATCCAATGGCAGTCTCGTGTATGGGATCGCCCTCATTAAAGCGCAGCGTAAACCGTCCTCGTTCTTTTTTCTCGCCCATACCATCACCTGCCTGCTGTTTCAATCCGGTACAGATACTCATAGCCATCCGCATTTGCATTGATTTTCGGTACGAAGAATGGTGTTCCCACCTTGCCCGAAGTTTCGATCTGCCGCTTCAAAAGAATGGCGCCACCGCCTACAAATACTACCTTGCAATATTGCAAGTCCAACATTCGCTCCCGCAGCGTGCTGAACAGGTCATTGATAAATTCCTGCGCCATCTGTTCTGTCAGCCGTATGGCTGCATCCGGATATTGAGTCTTTTTTCCCATCAGTATGGCATCCACATCTCCTTCATCCAACAACAGATCCAGCTCCGAATTCACCTTTGAACGCACCTTATTGTACAACAGGATCACGCCATTTTCTAACGAATCACAGGAGGTAAGGTCAATCTCTCCGTTTTTCATCAGCAGATAGTCAGCAGTAAACCCACCAATATCCAAAATTACCGCCTTTGGCTCTTCAACAAGCGCGTGAAGCATGGTGGCCGCCGCTGCATATGCCTGTGGAAAGCAGGCCACATCTTCAATATAGATGGAATACGGCTTGCCCTGCACCTCAAATTCTACCATTCCCCGCTGCCCAAAGTATTGTGTAAACCGCTCCACCTGGGCGCCAAAGTGTGCCGGCGGCAACCCTACTGCCAGTTGGATACGCTGAACCTCTGAGGAATATGCTCCCCTCGCTTCAATCTCACCAGCCAGAGCAAATAGGGTCAGGATAAAGAAGCGATCGTCCTCCGTTTTATCTTTCCGATAAGGAATCCGCTCAGTAGACAGCGTATAGTAGGTATTCTGATACCTCAGCACATTCTGTCCAAAGGGACGGGTGACACTCTGCTTAAGACCGGATACAAAGGGGTTGCAATGAACCGTTTTAATTTGTTTGTTGCCATGATCAACGCCAATAAGCATATGTAATGCCTCCTTTTTGCTTTATACATATCCTTTACGCCTATATGACGCCTATTCTCAACAATCACACACTATTTTTATGAAAACAAAAAGCAGGAGACCCATCATAAAGGTTTCCCGCTTTTGGCTGCTTCATAATGTGCGCAGCTAATATATATTTGATTGTTCTATTCTGCCATACCCTGCGGAACTTCAAATTTGTATCCGCTCCCCAAAACAGTACGGATATAACCCGCTTTCGGCATATCCGGTGTCAGTTTTCTGCGGATCTGACCAATGACGCTGGCAACGGCTGTTCCGCAGTTTTCACCATCCTCACCCCATACTTCTTCATAAATCTGCCCGGCAGAAAATACCCAGGACGGGTGGTTTGCCAAGTATACCAATGTCGCAAATTCCCGATGGGTCATAGAAATTAACTCGCCGTTTCGGTGTACCGTTCTCTCCTTCAAGCGAAGCTCCAATCCCGGAAAAACAAGAGTATTACAAGGATGAGATGACACAATATGGTCAAATCCTGGCTCGGCTGCAATAATTTCCATAATCTTACTAAGTATATATTCTTCATGATCTGTTACCAACAATACAAAGATTTTTCCCATATATCCCTCCCCTTGAACATGTGTAACACAATGACTTATTTTTTTCTATTGTGGTAAAAACAGAACGCTGCTCGCTGGTCGCCGCCAACTGTACCAGAACCAACATAGCGAATAGGGCGAAACTCTCATAGTAGAACAGTCCATCCCAAAACAGAAGAACATTACAGAGAGCAGTCAAGGCAACTGTCCAGCAGATGTGCCGAAGCAGCCACTGCCGGAACACCAGCACAAGGAAGACGGACGGGACGATCAGCAGCGCCAGATTCAAACTCAATGTCGGGGGCAGTTCCATTACGTCGCCTACTTTATGCGTTCGCTTTTATTAATAAGGTTCGTTTCAGCTATATTTCTTTTTTCTCATTTCAAAGACAATGTGAAAAAGAAGGATGCTCCTCCTCCTGTCGTATCTTCCATACCTAGCTTTCCATGCAACATCTGCGCCAGTTCCTTTGCAATGCTTAACCCCAACCCAAAATGTGATTTATCCGTATGTGACTGATCTGCACAATAGAATCGATCAAAAATAAACGGTTTGTCCTTTTCTTCCACACCGATTCCATGATCTACAATCCAGAATGTCAATTCTTTTAAAGACACATCCACTCGGATCTGAATTTCTTTTCCCTCTGGGCTATAATGCAGTGCATTATCCAGATAGATACTAAGCAGCTGGAACAGCCGCTCTTGATCTGTCTTAATAGTTGGAAACAGATTTTCTCCCAGATCCAAAACCAATTTTATCTTCTTTTTCATACACCGCAGTTCATAGGCTTCATACAAAGAAATCAGCAGTGTATCCACATTGACCTCAGAAGTATGGAGCGTCCATTTTTCCGCATCAGATGACGCTAGAAGAAGCATATCCTTAATTAAACGTGACATACGCATACACTCCGAATCAATGACTTTTAGATTCCCCTGAAATCCTTCGTTTTGTGCCTCATGCTGCATACTCTCTACATTTGCCACGATCACAGCCAGTGGTGCTTTTAATTCATGAGAAGCCGAAGCAACAAATTCTTTCTGGCTCTGCATCATACGCTCAGTTGGCTCAAATGCTTTCTTCAATAGAAAGCGGCTGACCAGGCTAACGCAAAGCAAGGTCAAAATCCAGACTGCAAGATACATCGGAAACTGTTCCAAAAACATCTGAAATATGGGTGTCTGCTCATAAACCAGCGTCAATGAATGATTTTTATCATCCTCAGAAGTAACATGTGTCAAATTGAGCAAGTATCTCTCATGATTATCACCCTCCACCTCAGACATTCCCTCTGAAACCGAAAGTTCTGCTGGATCATCGTCTCCTTCTGCCGAATAAGTAATGATCTGCATCCCCACATTATTCAGCTTCCCCTCAACATCCTCCAGACCATCTGCACTTTGATAGAGAAGCTCACCATATGCATCCGTCAATTTTGATGTTATAGACATATCTTTCTCATAGGCAGAAAGAACTTCTTCAGGATCCGCTCCTTCTTCCTCCAACTGGCTGACGATTAAGGAGGTCATTCTCTGTAAAAGAGTTACTTGTGCTGCCTCACTTACTTTTACATGATTAGAAAAGGAAAATCCAATTACCCCTGTAACAATCGCCATGATTGTCACAACAAAGACTAAATGCAGTTTTCGATATAATTGCTTCAACATAGACTGCACCTCAACTGATAGCCACTTCCATAAATGGTTTTTATTTCACATATGCTGTTCAATTCCTTTAACCGTTTTCTAAGAAAGGAAATATAGTTATCTACATTTCCAGGTTCAATATCCGAATCAGTTCCCCAGACTTTTAGAACCAGTTGTTCTCTTGTCAGAAGAGTTTCCGGTGATTTGAGCAAGGTGTACAAAAGTTCCGATTCCTTCGCTGTCAACAGGATCTCTTTTCCATTCGCCTGAAGTTTTCGGTTGGAATGTTCCAGTCTTAAGTCCTGGTAGGTAAGAGTATCCTGTTCTTTCATTTCATGGGGTCTTCTGGTCAAAGCCCGTACTCTTGCCAATAATTCACGGATATAGAATGGCTTAACCAGATAGTCATCTGCCCCACCATCCAGACCGTCAATCCGATCATCAATAGAGGACATCCCTGTAATAATGATTACCGGAATAGAAATGCCTTTTTTACGCATGGCTTTAATAATTGTCAAGCCATCAATAACTGGCAGCATCCGGTCGACAATCGCCAGATCATATCCAAATTCTGTATTTAGTGCATAGAGAAGCCCTGTTTCCCCATCGTGGCAGCAATCCATCATATAATCATTTTTCAGTAGTTCCTGCTTCATTGCTAAACTCAGCTCTATATCATCTTCCAATATAAGTATCTTCACGATAAATCATCCCTTTCTTTTTCACGGTTCAGTATATCAAATATAGCAAAGAAAATCTCTAAAAGTCCTCTAAAAATCCATCAAAATCTTTCTTTTTCTTAGAGGAGTTTTAGATAAGTTTTTGAATAAAATGGTATGCAGCAAACAACAAAGGAGGAACTCAATTGGAATCTCAACAACGACCTCGAAAACGGCGGAGAAAATCCCATAGTCGAAACATCCACCGCATAATATTAGGTCTGTCACTTATTTCGGTTATCAGCATATGTGCTGTCCGTCTTTTTTACAAGAACCGATCTGTCCCACCACCTAGTTCAGATTCTGACTGTATGGTCATGGCGGCGGATGGAAATGGCAGTGAATCCGACACCCCGATGAAAAATTCTATGGATACGGATCTACTGCAAACCTTACAGGCATTGAAAAAACAGGAGCCAAAAATACAGGACATTATAGAGCACCTTCAGGAGTACCCCTCAGAACTCCTTGAAATGTTATCCAAAAATCTGGATATGCTGGACTTTGTATTGGAGTATCCCAATAAAAAAGGAGAGGTTTTCTCTAATACCATCGGTGATATAGAACCTGGAACCTATCCGCTCCTTCTGCAATACGATCCACGATGGGGATATGCATTCTATGGGGATGATGTAATAGCGGTAAACGGATGTGGTCCTACTTGCCTGTCTATGGTAATTGCTGGGCTAACCGGCAAAAACACCATTACTCCCTATACAGTAGCCAGCTATGCGGAACAGCAAGGATATTATGCTTCTGATTCAGGCACCAGTTGGTCTCTGATGAGCGATGGTGCAGCCCATTTCGGCATTCTTGGAAAAGAATTGGCCCTCTCTCAATCCGCAATGGAAAACGCACTGCTATCTGGACAGCCAATCATCTGCAGTATGCGTCCTGGCGATTTTACAACAACTGGTCATTTCATTGTCATAACAGGACTCAAGGATGGAAAATTTATCATAAAGGATCCCAATAGTAAAGAGCGCAGCAATCAGCTCTGGGAGTATCAAACACTGGAACATCAAATTAGTAATCTATGGGCATTTCAAGCCTTATAGAAATAACAGAAAGGTGGATATCACATGAAACACACAAAAATAACCGTAGGATTCGCAACTCTCTTATGTATTTTCTCATTGGCCGGGTGTCAGAGTAAACCTCAAAATCAGCCCGTTGAGGCAGAAACTGAAATGCAGCAGATCAATGCTGTATCTGAGCCCCAAACAGAACAAGCTCAACAGGAATCCTCGGAAACACATTCAAACAATGTGCCTGCCAATGCAGAAGAATTACTGGATTCTGCCACTGCCTCTGGTGAGGTAACTGCTTTTTCTGATACGGGGCTGACCCTTAACCCGCTCTCAGTAACGGATGCCGGGGCTGCCATCATGGCCGTTGACTCCGAAAACGCTGAAAATCTCCTTACTGTAAACTATCTGGAAAACTGTACCTTCCAGCTTGCCCGCATCAGCCAATCTACTGGAGCACTTACATTGGAAACTGCAAGTGCCGCGGATATCAAAAAAGAAACATCTGTCGCTGTCTATGGAGAAACAGACGAATCCGGAGCGATTTTAGCCGAGCAGATTTTCTTGATCCGTTACGAATAAGTCAGGAGGGAGCCTGCCATGCCATTTTATCAACGAGCCTTCTTATATCTGTTTCGTAAGCGGGCAAAAACCGCGTTATTGTTTTTGATTCTTCTTCTGGTAAACAGTATGATTCTTGGCACTGTCATGATCCTCCATGCAGCCCAGACAACTCAAATCTCTATAGAGAAAAAATCAAAGGCAAAAGCAGTCTGTGAAATCACGCAGGATAGGGATCGGATTTCCAGTCAGGATATTTCTGCCGTAAAGCAGCTGCCCCATATTACATTCCTAAACCGTCAGGCAGAAAGTCCCGCTTATCTTTCCGATTTCTTGCCCATTACAGCTAGTGATTCTCAGAAACCGGAAAACTCACAGATTCATTTAACTGCTTATGATGATCTGGAAAAAGATGGTCCTTTTGCCACACAGAACTACCGTCTGACCGATGGAACACTGATTCAGCCGCAAGCAGATTCCTCTGCGGTCATACACGAAACATTTGCTACAGTGAATGGCATTTCTATCGGAGATCAGATTCATTTGGAAAATGAGCATGGCAAAACCATTACTGTAACTGTCTGTGGTCTGTTTCTTTCTGGGAACGAACACCAGCAGGATAATACTCTGGATTCCTTGTATCGCATTGAAAACCAGATTTTTATCGATACAAAATCCTATACTACCCTATTTAATTCTGATCAATTCAATCAATTGATTGTTTATACCGACCAGCCGGGACAGACAGAAGCTCTGGCTGAGAAGCTGCAAGAACTGTTCGGAGAAAAAACAGAGGTTACATCCTCCGATGTCCTATACCAGCAGATGAAAGCTCCCCTGGAACAAATCATTCGGATTACAAAGCTTATGATGGCCTTCACACTTTTATCCGGAACCGTTATTGTTTCTCTAATCCTATGTATGTGGATGAGAAGCCGTCAAAGAGAAATGGCTGTACTTATCAGTCTGGGAGAGTCCAAGGGAACCATCTTTCTCCAGACCTTTCTGGAATCTGTCATGATCTTTCTCCTGGCTGCCATAGGATCCTGCTGTCTTGGAACGCTCAGTGCCAATGTACTGCAGACCATCCTTTCAGCTTCGGAACCCACGCTTGTCATGACACCAAGCCTTCAGATGAAGGAAATTGCCACTCTGTTTGCAGCTGGCAGCCTGGTAATTTTGACCGCAGTGCTTCTGTCTCTGGTTCCCGTTTTAACTACCAACCCGAAAGATATTTTATCCAGAATGGAGGGATAACGTGAATCCATTTCAAAGAGCCATCCGCTCTTGCCTCAGAAAACCAATCAAAAGCCTCCTTCTGCTTCTTGTAATTGGTACAATCAGTCTTCTGTTTCTGTCAGGTATGGCAAGCCGTTCTGCTAATATTGCGGCAAAAGACAGCACCCGGCAGGCAATCGGGGCTGGCTTCCTGTTAGAAGGAAACCCGGAGAATCGAAGCAAACGTCTTCAGGAAGCGTTTGAAGTAATTGAAGAAACGTTCGGAGTCGGACAAAGCGGCAGTTATCAAGGCGTTCATGCAGAAACGATCATCAGCAATGGGCAGCCCTCCGGATATGTATGGACGGATCATTCTTTTGAATCTCTTGTCCGGGAAGATATTGAAAAAATAGCCGCTGCTTCCGGAATCTCTGATTACAATATTACAACGGTTCCAACTCCTGTAAAACCAGAGGGTTTTTCCCGTATTGAAGATCCAGACAAAGACCAAACCCTTGATCCTAAAGGTATTTCCCTGATAGGAAACCGAACAATGAGTCTGGATTCCAATGTCTTAAATGGAATCGTAACGATAAAAGATGGACGTATGACTGTTCCCCAAGACCAGGATGTTTGTGTAATATCAGAAGAACTTGCCCTTTTAAATCATCTTACAGTCGGTGACCGGATCGGCTTTTCCCCTGTTAAGCAGGAAGGTCCCATCCAATATGCAGAGATTGTAGGGATCTATCAGGTCAGGGAACCTATGACTCCTTATATGTCCGGCGATACCTACCGCTCCGAAAATATCATTTTTACAAATCTGGACTTTCCGGCAAAAGCAGAACAGGATTCCCCTCTGTTTGAAAAAGCCTACTTCAAAGTCGAACAGGTTGATGAATACGAAGCAGTGAAGGAACGAATCCAACAGACTGACATCAACTGGGAGCGGTATGATCTGATTGATAACAATGGAAACCTGGATACTATGGCATCCAATTTTAATGACCTGGAGCATATCGGTCAAATGCTTTTACTGATTATTGCCAGTGCCAGTTTCATTATCTTATCACTTATTTTTGTTTTCTGGATGAAAAGCCGAACTCATGAAATAGGAGTCCTGATGTCCTTGGGAATCTCAAAGCTGGAAATCCTTTTTCAAATGATCCTGGAGGCCTTTCTCATCGGAATTGTTGCTGTCAGCCTTTCTTTTCTGGCCGCTCCCATAGCTGCCAAAACTGCAGCTGAATACTTGGTCGTTCAACAGGAGCAGCAGGCGCAGCTTCAAGAAGAGCAAACAGCAAATCAAATACAGACTGAATATGTTGCCCCAGAACTGACAGTAACGGATGTACAGATATCTCTGTCTCCATCTATGTTCTGTGCCGATGGCATCAGCATCGCACTATTAACCTTATCATCTGTTTCTCTTGCAGGAGTTACAATATTCCGCAAAAAGCCAAGAGAAATCCTGAGCGAAATGAGTTAGTTAGGAGGTCTTGCAATGATTTTGGAAGCAAACCATATAAGTTACACTTACCGAACGCAAAAAAACATCCCTGTACTGCACCAAATATCTGCTGAATTTGAAGCAGGCAAATTTTATTCCATCATAGGCTCCAGTGGTTCCGGAAAAACCACCTTTCTCTCCCTTCTTGCCGGACTGGATACTCCTAACGAAGGAGTGATCCAGTATGACGGGGAGGATATCCAGAAATGTGGTCTTAATTTCCATCGCAGACACCATATTTCTCTGGTATTCCAAAACTATAACCTGATTGATTATCTTACTGCTCAGGAAAATATAAAGCTGGGTGGGAATAAAGATCCCAGAGAACTTCTCACCAAAGTAAATATTCCACAGGATGCCTGGAACCGGAATGTCCTCCAGCTATCCGGCGGTCAGCAGCAAAGAGTGGCGATTGCCCGTGCTCTGGCCAGCGAAGCAAAGGTTCTTCTTGCTGATGAACCAACTGGGAACCTGGATGAAACCACAACGGAAGAAATTATTGAACTCTTAAAACAAACCGCCCATGAACTTGGAAAATGTGTCATCGTTGTCACCCACAGCAGAGAAGTTGCCCAGGCAGCCGATCACATTTTGAAACTGGACCATGGAACCTTGCTATAACATATCATCTGAAAGAGAGGCCGCATATGACAAAAGAAACCCCAAATACCATTCCATCCAACTATATTCCTGGTCAGGATCCATTGGATGATTATATTGCAGAGCAGTTAAAAGCTGCCGCTGATTCCATCCCACTGAGTGATGATGTGAAATGTAGGGTGGAACAAAAACTGTCTGACCTAAAAATGCAGGAATCTAAAAACGAAAGGATATAGCGACATGAACATTCGCATTCAGGATTTAAGTATGACCTACCCCAATGGGAAACAAGCTCTTTCACATTTGAATCTGGAACTAAAAGCTCCCAGCATGATCGGGCTTTTGGGACCAAACGGTGCTGGAAAATCCACACTAATGAAGCTTTTGACAGCTGCCCTGGTTCCTTCAAACGGAAGTATCCTTGTAGATGGACAGCCACTTTTGAAACAGGAACGCCTGCTAAAGAGTCATTTGGGATACCTTCCCCAGACATTTGGGCTTTATGAAGAGCTGACTGTTTATCAGTTCTTGGACTATATGGCTGCTTTAAAGGGATTATCCAACACAAAAAACATTTTGGCTAAAGTGATCCAGGAAGTCAACCTTACAGAAAAATCCAATGCCCGGATCCGAACGCTGTCCGGCGGTCAACGTCAGCGTGTTGGAATCGCTCAGGCATTTTTAGGTAATCCAAAACTCTTGATTTTTGATGAGCCAACGGTAGGATTAGACCCCGAAGAACGGATCCATTTTCGCAATTTATTTTCCCAAGCTGCTCAGGAACGTCTGGTACTTTTAAGCACCCATATCATTGAGGATGTACAGTCTGTCTGTGACCAGCTGATTGTTATCCACCACGGCTCCATCCTCTTTACTGGATCACCATCTGACCTGATCCGGCTTGCTGTTGGACATGTAGGCACCTTTTTTGAACAGGATATGTCTCATGAGCAGGGGCTTCACATTACAAGCCGCGTTAATACTGCTTTCGGAATACGCTGCAAAGGCGTATGGGAAACCCTTCCCTCTTACGCTCACGCAGAAGAGCCAACCTTAGAAGATGCCTATCTTTATCTGATCTCCAAGGAGGAACTGCAATGAGAATCTTTTCTTTATTCTGGTTAGAGTTCCGGCGTCTTTTGCGCTCACCTATCACTTGGCTGATAATGGGACTTACTATCCTTTCCCCCATCATGGGTCTGTTTCTATATCAACCAGTGGAAGCTACCACTTTAGGAACCTATCTGGCCAATCCCTCTCTGGCAGCTGGAATCTTTTCTAGCCTTCTATTTGCATTCCTGACTGTCTGGGAATGGGATCGGGTAAAACGCGGGCAGATGGAGGCTCTCCTCTATTCGGTTGTCTCTCCTCTAACCGCCTCCTGTATCCGTTTGTTGTCTCTTATAGGTACTGCTGGTTTAACATGGAGTATCACTGTAGCTGTCTGGATGCCATTTACCATGATGGCTTCCGGAAGTGTTTTTGATAACCTAACCTATTTCCTATGCTACTTTTTATTTATGGGAATGGCCATACCCATTGCTATCCTGTTGTCCTCTTGTGCATATCAGTTCACCCGCCGTCTAGATCTGTCCATCGTCATACTGGTTGCCCTTGCCGGATTAAGCCTGACGATCTGGAAAGACAATTGGCAGTTGTGCTGGCTTAATCCCTGTGTATGGGCAATCTCAGACGATTTTACAAACTTCCGCATCTTCCGCTCTGTGGCCTATATGCGTTTTACTTGGATCACAGGTGCGGCAGCGGTCTGGCTCTTGTCCTACTTATGTATTCGGCAATATGGCAAAGGTCCCTTAGGTTCCATGAAGTACAGCATCCGCCGCTTCTGGCGTCCCATGATTACAGTCTGCCTTTTTGCTTTTTGTGGCCTTTTATACAAGTTTCAACCATTTCTGGATCACAGTACCCCGGATCTGTCTGTCAACACCCTTTTTGAAATTCCCTACCTGGAGGGAGTGTTCTGTGAAAAGAGGGTCACAGATGTCCATCCCAATCTTTCCAGGGGAACTGTATCCGGCACTGCATCCTTTCAAATTGAAAATACAACTGGAACAGAACAAACCGTGTCATTTGCAATCAATCCCGGTTATGAAGTAAATTCTGTCCAGGCCAATGGCCAGCCTGTACCCTTTGAGATTGACGATTACCAGGAATCCAATATGGCACTTTTAAATGTCACCATCCCTGCCCTTGCATCCATAGATCTTTGTTTTGATTATCATGGATTCCCACAAGACTGGAATCTCATGGAAACTATGCAGGGAAAACCGGAAATTAGCTCAAAGTATTTATGTCTGGAAAATCAGGCTCTGGCTCCTGCAATCATGAACGCCGGAACTGCAGACGGCATATTTTCTTCTATCACAGATATTACTCTGCCAGACACCATGACCGTAATCCCGTTTGGACTAGCCGAGGCTAAAAAAGAAGCAGAGCATGACAATGGTACCATTACATGGCGAATCGAAGACACAGAAAACCGTGGCATCCTCTATGCCGGAGACTATGTCCGTCAGGATATTGAAGCTGTTGGTACAACGATTCAGTTCTATTATGGGCGTAAACACCAGTCAATCATGGAAGATGCCCATGCTGCAGAAGCAATCCAGACGGTTATGGAATACTGCTCATCCCACTATGGAATGCCTCATTTCTTCTCCTTTGACTCTTTGAAACTGATTCAAGGTCGAATCGCTGATGGTGGATATGCCCGTGCTGGCGTCAGTCTGGTAGATGAACAGGATTTTACTTCCCAAAATCTGCATGATTCCGATAAAGGAGGCATCCCCGGAGAAGTCATGATCCATGAAATAGTTCATCAATGGTGGGGCCTTGGAGCCATGTTCGATGTCTCCCAGCCAGACAGTGCCTGGTCCGCAGAGGGACTAACCGTTTATACCACCTACCGAATCATCAAAGAACTTTACGGAGACGCTTATGCCAAAGAGCATTACATTGACCAATGGCAAAAAGCAGTCGACGACTATTATAATAACTTTTACATCCGCAATCCCCAATATCTGGAGGCACTGCCAGAAGAAAAGCGTTTGGACATTTCCAATCAGCTCTCTACCATACGGTACTACAATGAAATGCCTCTAAAAATTTTAAAAGCGGAAGAACTTGTTGGCGGCGAGGACGCAATGGATCAGATCCTGTATCAACTTTTTAATCGGGAAGTGGATCCCATGTACCCCTACTTGACCGAACAGGAATTTTTAGATGCCTGCGGGCTGACAGAGGAGGAGTTAAATCTTGACTAGAATCTTTTTTTACGAATTAAAAAGGCTTCTTTGGAATCAATTTTTTGTTGGTATCCTGACCGTTATTCTATTTACCGGATGGCAGATCTTAAATCAGGTAACGCTTTTAGGAATCGAACAGACGGCTCCCTTTTCTGTGCAAAGTTTTTGTGACTATCTTCTTCGGCTCCTTCCCCTTTTATGGATTGGCACCCTGTTCTTTCTGTCATTCTTCTTTTCAAAATCGGAACAGAAAACAGCCGTAATCACCCATGCTACACCCGTAAATCCACTGGTTTACGCAGCTATTCGATGCAGTGCAGCCTTTATAGGCTCACTCCTTCTGATCGCTGCTGTATTCCTTCTGGCTGCTGTATTTTATGGAAGATTTTTTCATTGGTATCACTGGGAAACTTTGTTGATCCCTGGCTGCCTGATTCTAATCCCGATGGTACTGATTGATATCTTGATTGGCTGGTTCATAGGGCAGAAATTCCCCTGGTTTTTACTCATCTGGATGCTTATTCCCGTTTTCATCATAATTGTAATTTTGTAAGTAACCTATGTACCGAATTAATCGCTTGGATTCTCGCGAAACTCAAGCGATTGATTCGGTAGTTACATTATTTCCACCCATATCTACAAGTACTGTCTATGCATTGAACATGGTTTTATTATCCCATTTGGCTGGTCTACCAGTTTTAGCTGAGGGAAACAGATACTCAATTCGGCTCCACTCGTCGTCACTTACTTCATATCGTCTTGCCATGTATCTCAGCTCCTTTGCAATGATTATATCACATTTTTGTGAAACTTTGAGTTTTCAGATACGACCTAGTATGGGATATAAAAGATCTATCTGCCCAGCCACCGTGGAAAACAAATATCAGTGATGATATAACCAATTTATCAAATTATTTTGTCACAAGTGATGGTGAGGATTTTATTACAATTTTCAATCACGCCGTACTAAAAGCAGAAGAACTTAATTGTGAACTAAAAATAACAAGCATTTGATATTTACACAGCTTACAGCTTGCATAACTGGAAGCCTAACTAGAATTAAATATTCATAGCTTTACTAAGCAGGAGATCTGAAAAGGTCTCCTGCTCAGACTGTAGACAAAGTTGGTGCTGGGATTGTTTCCAGCACCGCTTTTCTACATATAGCGATTCTTCTACCAAAAATCTTAAAAAACCAAAGAATTCT
>OBWM01000676.1_pt1 | contig 24833 bp, 20 predicted proteins | sample 1538041 | NCBI WGS metagenome assembly OBWM01 (sample SAMEA2580049, study PRJEB22360) | human gut metagenome | biome: human gut; feature: human-associated habitat; material: faeces | place: Denmark | collected 2008/2010
ATTCAGTCATCTTTTAATAATACAATCGTAACATTAACAGATGCTCAGGGAAATGCTCTTTCATGGGCAAGTGCTGGTGGTCTAGGATTCAGAGGTTCAAGAAAATCTACTCCTTATGCAGCTCAGATGGCAGCTGAGACAGCAGCTAAAGCAGCATTAGTACATGGTCTTAAATCAGTAGACGTTATGGTAAAAGGACCAGGTTCTGGTAGAGAGGCAGCGATCCGTGCATTACAGGCATGCGGTATTGATGTAACAAGTATCAAAGATGTGACTCCGGTTCCACATAACGGATGTCGCCCACCAAAACGTAGAAGAGTGTAATAGGAGGATATAGAACATGGCAGTAAACAGAGTTCCAGTTCTTAAAAGATGTAGATCACTTGGTATGGATCCAATCTATTTAGGAATCGATAAAAAATCTAACAGACAATTAAAAAGAGCTAATAGAAAAATGAGCGAATATGGACTTCAATTACGCGAAAAACAAAAAGCGAAATTTATCTATGGCGTTTTAGAAAAACCATTTAGAAATTACTTTGCAAAAGCTTCTAAAATGAACGGTATGACAGGTGAAAATCTTATGATTCTTCTTGAGTCAAGATTAGACAATGTTGTATTCCGTATGGGATTTGCAAGAACAAGAAAAGAAGCAAGACAGATTGTTGACCACAAACATGTATTAGTAAATGGTAAACAAGTAAATATCCCATCTTACTTAGTAAAAGCTGGAGATGTTATCGAAATCAAAGAAAAACACAAAGGTTCACAGAGATATAAAGATATCTTAGAAGTAACAGGTGGAAGATTAGTTCCAGAATGGTTAGATGTAAATGCAGAAGGCCTTCAGGGAACTGTAAAAGAACTTCCTACAAGAGAAGTTATCGATGTTCCTGTAGACGAGATGTTGATTGTCGAATTATATTCTAAATAATCCCTAGGATTATTTAGAAACTGATTCACCCTCAATACTTTAATAACCCAAAAGGAGGGGCTTTGTAGTGTTTGATTTTAATAAACCAAATATTGAAATTACTGAGATTTCAGAAGATAAGAAATACGGAAGATTTGTTGTAGAGCCTTTAGAGAGAGGTTATGGAACAACACTTGGTAACTCTTTGAGAAGAATTATGCTTTCTTCATTACCTGGAGCTGCAATCAGTCAGGTGAAAATCGATGGAGTTTTACATGAGTTCAGCTCAATTCCGGGAGTAAAAGAAGATGTTACTGAGATTGTAATGAATTTAAAATCATTAGCTATCAAAAATACTTCAGAAACAGACGAACCAAAGACTGCTTACATCGAGTTTGAAGGTGAAGGTGTAGTTACTGCAGCTGACATTCAGGTGGATCCGGATATTGAGATTATGAATCCTGATGCGGTTATCGCAACTTTGAATGGCGGAGCTGACAGCAAATTGTACATGGAACTTACAATCACAAAGGGCAGAGGTTATGTGAGCGCAGATAAGAATAAAAAAGAGGATTTACCAATTGCGGTAATTCCGATTGATTCTATCTATACACCGGTAGAACGTGTAAATCTTACAGTAGAGAATACACGTGTTGGTCAGATTACAGATTATGATAAGCTGACACTTGATGTATATACTAATGGTACATTACTTCCGGACGAAGCAGTCAGTCTTGCAGCGAAAGTGCTCAACGAACACTTGAAATTATTCATCGATTTATCAGAAGTTGCTCAGGCAGCGGAAGTTATGATTGAAAAAGAAGACGATGAAAAAGAAAAAGTGCTTGAGATGAGCATTGATGAATTAGAACTTTCTGTTCGTTCATATAACTGTCTGAAGAGAGCAGGAATCAATACAGTTGAAGAGTTAACTAATAGAACTCCTGAAGATATGATGAAAGTACGTAATCTTGGACGTAAATCTTTAGAAGAAGTATTAGCTAAATTAAAAGAGCTTGGTCTTGAACTGAGCCAAGGTGAAGAGTAGAGCACTTAGTGAAAATTATGTTAGTCAGTAAGACCGATGGCATGACTAAGCACATGGCTAGTAAGCCCGAAGAAGCATAACCACGTGTCAAATGGAGGATAATTATTATGGCAAAATATAGAAAGCTTGGAAGAACATCAAGCCAAAGAAAAGCATTAATCAGAAATCAGGTAACAGCTTTACTTAACAATGGTAAAATCGTTACAACAGAAGCAAAAGCAAAAGAGATCCGCAAAGTTGCTGAAGGTCTTATCGCTTTAGCTGTAAAAGAAAAAGATAACTTTGAAGAAGTAAAAGTTATGGCAAAAGTTGCTCGTAAAGACAAAGACGGCAAGAGAGTAAAAGAAGTTGTAGATGGTAAAAAAGTTACTGTTTATGATGAAGTTGAAAAAACAATCAAAAAAGATATGCCTTCAAGATTACATGCAAGAAGACAAATGTTAAAAGTTCTTTATCCTGTAGTTGAAGTAAAAGATGGCAAGAAGAGAAGTGCAAAAGAAGTTGATTTAGTGGAAAAATTATTCACAGAGATCGCTCCTAAATATGAGAGCCGTAACGGTGGTTACACAAGAATCGTAAAAATCGGTTTACGTAAAGGTGATGCCGCTATGGAAGTTCTTCTTGAATTAGTGTAAATCAATAGTGATTAGAATACCCGACAACTTGCTGTCGGGTATTTTTGCATAAAGGGATATAAAGGGGACGATGAGTATGGTCACAATAAAAGATATCGCGGAAAAGGCAGGAGTCAGTACGACAACTGTTTCCAATGTAATTCACGGAAAAACAAAAAAAGTATCACCTGCCAATATCGAAAAAATACAGAATCTTATCAAAGAGATGGGATATGTTCAAAAGATGGGACTTAGAGTGTTGAGACATGGAAACTCAAGGCTTATCGCAGTTGTGATAAACTCGCATAAAAAATTTGATGAGGCGATTTTGGCAGATCCTTTTTATGGCAAAATTCTCGGGTTTATTGAGGAAAAAATAAGAACACTTGGATATTATATGATGTTCTATTCAGCTGATAATCTAGATGACATTTTCCGGATGGTGATGGCCTGGGACATTGATGGTGTTGTGACATTATCTTTCACAAAGCGAGATTGTGAAAAAATGTATTATATGATAGAAAAGCCGGTCGTGTCAATTGACGCATATGGCGAATTGGAAGGGAATCAGATTGTGCCGAATATCGGGCTGGATGATATAAGTGGTGGTTATATGATGACGCAGTATCTTTTGAATATTGGTTATGATCAGATATTTGTCTGTGCATCAAGGGATCATGGTGTAGACCACATGCGATGGGAAGGGGCACAGCAGGCGCTGGGACATTTCAGACAGAGAGAAGCAAAAGTTTACTTTATGGCGCTTGGCAGAAGCCGTTCAGAGAGAGAAAAGCATTATGTAGAACTTGTTAGTCAAATTCCATTTGCAAAGAAAACAGCAGCATTCTTTCTTTCAGACTTGTTTGCAATTGAGGCAATGAGCTTTCTGGCGGATAGAAAGATAAAAGTTCCGGAACAGATTGGGATTGCAGGATATGATGATATTAATTATGCCAGATACACTACGCCTAAGCTTACAACGGTTCATCAGAATATAAAAGAACGGGCAGTAAAAGCAGTTGATACGCTGATTTCTTTAATTGAGCAAAAAGAAGGAGAGTTTCCAGACCTGGAGATGGAATTTCGATTTCCGGTTACGTTGATTACACGGCAGTCTGTGTAGAAAATGGTTCAGAAGAGAAAAATAGAAAACATGAAAGTTGCAAAAGTGATTGTTCATTATTTACAATTTTCATGTTTTTTTTGTGCGAAAATCTTTGATTTTCTTGTCTATTTTATAGGTTATGTATATAACCTATTTACACATAAATAAATGAGTGATATCTTTAAAACAAGATAAGTTACATACATAACTTTAACAGAGTATGACATAGAAAAAGGAGGAAATGAGATGAAAAAAGTACTGATTGCGACACATGGAAAAATGGCATCCGGAATGAGTCGCACAATACAGCTTTTGGTAGGAAACATGGCAGAGATTACAACAATTGATGCATATGTAGAGCCCGATGACGATATTGAGACTCAAATGAGTCAGTTTTTTGAACAGGCTGGCGAAGAAAAAATTTTTGTATTCACGGACATACAAGGGGGAAGTGTGAATCAGAAGCTCATGAAGTACAGTGAGAGGAAAAATGTGGTATTGATTACCGGAGTGAATATACCAATTCTCATACAAATTATGTTTGCAGATGATGATGTGACTGTCGATGAACTAGAGAAGATGATTGAAGAGTCAAGACAGGAACTTAAACTTGTAAGTGCAGATGGGTGTCTAGTTGAGGAAAATAAATTGAAAAAGAGTACTCAAGAAAAGAAACAAGTTGTGAAACAGCCGGAAAACTATGAAAATTCAACAGCGAAGATTACGGCATTGCGTATTGATGACAGATTGATTCATGGTCAGGTAGCAATGACATGGACAAAGCAGCTGAAAGTACAGGGAATTGTGGTTGCAAACGATGAGGCGGCAAATGATCCGACGCAGAAGATGGCATTGAAAATGGCAGTTCCGGCAGGGATTAAAGTGCTGATTAAGCCGGTTCAAGAGGCTATTCGAATGCTGAATCATCCAAAAGCAGAAAAAATGCGAATTCTTGTTTTGACAAGAACTGTGAAAGATGCAGTGACTGTAAGAGAGAATGTTGGAGAGATTGGATTTTTGAATCTTGGAAACACAGGAAGATTTGATGGAATTGAGGCATCGAAAAAGCAGAGTTTATCACCGACTATCATGCTTACGAAAGAGGAGATACAAAGTTTGAAAAAACTAGTGGAATTGGACGATAAAGTTTGTATGCAGCAAGTTCCAAATGATGAGCAGAAACTTGTGAAAGATGTACTTGGGAAACTGGATGAGTAACAAGAGATAAAAGGAGGAGAATGAACAATGGTAGAAGCATTTTTAGTGGCATTAGCAGTATTTATCTGCGTTGGAGGGGCAGAGTTAGCAGGATTTACAATGTTAAACAGACCGATTGTAATCGGACCGCTTGTAGGACTGTTCCTGGGAGATTTATCAACCGGAGTGACTGTAGGCGCAGCGTTGGAAGCTGTTTTTATGGGAGTGGTAAATATCGGTGGAGCATCTGCGGCGGAGCCTGGAATTGCTACAGCAGTAGGCACAGCGTTTGCGATCATGATGGGAAAAGGCAGTGAGGTTGCACTGACTTTGGCACTCCCAATTGGAATTTTGGGATTACAGATCAAGACACTTTTATATATTTTTATTGTCGGAATGTTTGCGAAGACATTTGACAGGCTGGCGCAGGAGGGAAAACAAAAGAAGATTACTGCACTGCATTATGGACTATGGGCAGTGAATTGGGCTTTGTATTCTTTGGTTGCATTTTTTGGAATCCTGTTTGGATCAGAGGCAGTAAGTGCATTTCTTGAATGGATACCGGACGTAGTTATGAATGGTTTGACTGTATGCGGCGGACTTCTTCCGGCTGTTGGTATGGCAATGCTCATGAAGATGCTTTGGGACAAGAAAATATGTATGTTCTTTTTCCTGGGATTTATTTGTGTGGCATATTTGGAATTGCCACTTGTGGCACTTGCTGTTCTTGGCGTGATCATAGCAGTAGTGATTGGAATGAATGATTACCAAATGAGTAAACTAGCGCAGATGAGACCTGTGTATGCAGGTGATTTAAAAGATACAGAATTAGATGAGGAAGAGGAGGAATTTTTCAATGAGTAAGCTTGTAAAATCTGTTTCGGCAGAAGAACGAAAATTTTTAAGAAAAGCATTCTGGCGGTCTGCAACATTGTATGCGGCAGTAAGTCCGGCAAAACAAGGTGCATCGGGGTTTTGTTATTCACTGATGCCGGCGCTTAATCATTTTTACAAAAATCCGGAAAAGAAAAAAGAGGCGCTTTCGAGAAGTATGTCATACTTCAATACAACGGTTCCGTTTTCGACATTTATTATGGGACTTGTAGCTTCTATGGAAAAAGAAAATAGTGAGAAACCGGATTTTGATACGGCATCGATCAATGCTGTAAAATCAAGTCTTATGGGACCACTTGCAGGGATTGGAGATTCTATCTTTTGGGGTGTGCTCCGTGTGATCGCAGCGGGAATTGCAGTCAGCATGGGACAGAGAGGAAACGTATTGGCACCACTTGTGTTTTTAATACTTTTTAACCTTCCGTCTATTTTAGTTCGTTATTACGGAACATTTTTAGGATATAAACTTGGTTCACAGTATATTCAGAAAGTATATACAAGTGGTCTGATGAATATTTTGACGAAGGCGGCGAGTACAGTTGGTCTGATTATGGTCGGAGGAATGACTGCTCAGATGGTGACATTCACTTCAAAGCTGGAAGTGAGCATGAAGGGGGAATCTGTGATGAACCTTCAGAATATGCTTGATCAGATTTTTGTTGGAATTGTACCGCTTGGAATCACATTACTTTGTTATTATCTGCTGAAAAAGAAAAATGTCAGTATCACAGTATTGATTCTTGGAGTGATCGTACTTAGCATTGTGTTATCGGTTTTGGGAATTGCATAAAAGAAGAGGAGAAGGACAATGAGTGAATGGTGGAAAAAATCAGTTGTATACCAAATTTATCCGAGAAGTTTTAAAGACTCTAATGGAGATGGATTCGGAGATTTGAACGGAATTATAGAAAAATTGGATTATATCAAAAAGCTTGGGGCAGATGCAGTCTGGCTGAGTCCTGTGTTTGATTCTCCTCAGGATGATAATGGATACGATGTCCGTGATTACCGAAAAATATATGACAAATTTGGAACAAACGAGGATATGGACCGCCTGATCAAAGAGGCACATGCCCGTGGAATCAAAATTATTTTGGATCTTGTGGTAAACCATACTTCGGATGAGCATGAGTGGTTTGTGGAGAGCTATAAATCCGATGACAATCCGTACAGTGATTTCTATTTTTGGAAAGACCCAAAAGCGGATGGAAGTGAGCCGAATAATTGGGGCTCCAGCTTTTGTGGAAGCGCTTGGGAATATGCGGAGACAAGAGGACAATATTACCTGCATTTCTACACAAAGAAACAGCCGGATTTGAATTGGGAAAACGAGCAAGTGAGGCAGGCAGTCTATGACATTATGAAATACTGGTTTGATAAAGGGGTAGATGGATGGCGAATGGATGTGATTGCATCAATTTCCAAATATACCGATTTCCCAGATTATCCGCAGAAGCCAGGGCAGAAGTATTACACAGGGTATATGCATAGCAATGGTCCGCGTCTGCATGAATTTCTGCAGGAGATGAACAGAGAAGTGCTCTCAAAATATGACTGTATGACAGTAGGAGAAGCACCAGGGTCGACTGCTTCGGAGGCAAGTCTGTTCAGCAATCCAGAGCGGAAAGAGCTGAATATGATATTTACGTTTGAACATATGAATATTGACCGTATTCCAGGATCTGTAAACCGAAAATGGGCTCTGAAACCATTTTCATTGGTAGAACTAAAAAGAGTCATGAGTGAGTGGCAGAACAAGGTAAATGGAGTGGGTTGGAACTCTTTATATTTTGAGAATCATGATCAGCCGAGAGTGATTTCCAGATGGGGAAATGACCGTGAATATCGTAAGGAATGTGCAAAAGCATATGCAACGGTATTGCATGGTATGCAGGGAACTCCTTATATATATCAGGGAGAGGAAATCGGTATGACGAATGTGCAGTATGAATTAGACGAATATGACGATGTGGAAATTCATAATGCGTACAAAGAATTAGTGGAAACTGGCAAGAGTATCAGCAGAGAAGATTTTCAAAAGGCGGTTTGGAACAAAGCACGTGACAACGCACGTGTACCGATGCAGTGGGATGACAGTGACAATGCAGGATTTACAACCGGCACACCGTGGTTCAAAGTCAGTGACCGATATCAGGAGATCAATGTGAAAGAAGCACTTGCGGATGAAGATTCCATTTTTTATTATTATCAGAAATTGATCACACTGCGTCATACAGAAGATATTTTGACAGAAGCAGATTACCATCTGTTATTGCCGGAACATCCAGAATTATTCGTATATGAACGAACATGGAATGGAAAAAGATGGCTTGTGGCAGCGAATCTGTCAGAAAAAGAAATTTCATTAGAAGAGGTAAGAGATTGTCTGGATGAAACTATGAAGATTGTCATCAGCAATTATAAACGAACAGAAATTCCTGAGACATTTCTTCCTTATGAAGCATGGATTGCAGAAAAAATAGGATAGATGTGATAAAGAGGGGGATGGATATGAAAGACGTGAGGCTGGCGGCATTTGATTTGGATGGGACACTGTTGGATTCTGCAAATAAAATAAGTGATTTTACAATTCGACAGATTCAAAAGGCGATAGACAGAGGAATTGAGATTGTCATTGCCACTGGAAGAAGCGTGCCCCTATTTCCGGAAGAATTGAAAAGAGTGAGTAGAATACGTTATGCAATAGTGGAAAATGGGGCAGGTATATACGATTTGAAAAATCAGAGATTTCTTTTTCGCAGGACAATTCTATATGACATCGTGCGAAAAATCGCAGATTGTCTGGAGGTGGCCGACGGATTTGCAGAATTTTTTTCAGAAGGAAATGTATATTCCGATATTGAAAATATCAGCCGTCTGAATCAGGTTGACAAAGATGATAATTTTGTTTCATATTTCAGACAGAATCATACCTTCGTAAATCATCTGAAAGCACAGGATAGACTGCTTGAAAATATAGAGAAGATTAATTTATTTTTTGTAAATCAGAATGTACAGGAAAAAATCAAAAAGGTGCTGAAAGAGGAAACGGAAGTTTCAGCGACTTCTTCTATTGCAGATAATATAGAACTTCAAAACAGTAGTGTAAGTAAGGCATCGGGTCTGAAATGGCTTTGTGATATGCTTGGTATTAAAAAAGAAGAGACAATTGCGGTTGGAGACGGAGACAATGACAGAGAGATGTTAAGATTTGCAGGAATTGGTGCTGCAATGGCAAATGCTTCTGAAACAGTAAAAGGGGATGCTGATGTGATCCTTTTATCCAATAACGAGGATGGGGCTCTGCAATTTTTGTCAGAATATCTTGAGCTTGATTAAAAATAGATTGCACAAAATAGATAAGCTATTTTGTGCAATCTATTTTAGCGTTTAGGTAAAATTCTAAGAAAATTCCAAAAATCGGAGTATGCAATTATACACAAAATACGGCTGATTGTGCAATTGCTAGAAAGCAGTATATATATTATAATGAAATTAAGGGAATTATGAGATTTGGGAAAGCAGAAAAAGGAGAAAAAAGGTATGAAAATTATTAAAACAGCAGACTATAATGAAATGAGCAGAAAGGCAGCGAACTTGATCGGGGCACAGGTAATTATGAAACCAAACTGTATTTTGGGCTTGGCAACAGGATCATCTCCGATTGGAACTTACAAAGAACTGATCAAAAGATGTGAAGAAGGAGATCTTGATTTTTCGCAGGTGAAATCTGTAAATCTTGATGAATACAAAGGGCTTCCAAGAGACAATGATCAAAGCTATTATTACTTCATGAACCACAATCTGTTTGATCATATTAACATTGATAAAGCAAATACACATGTGCCTAATGGTATGGAACCGGATGCGGCAAAAGAGTGTGCAAACTATGAAGAACTGATCAAATCCTTGGGAGGAGTTGATCTGCAGTTATTAGGTCTTGGACATAACGGACATATCGGATTCAATGAACCGGCAGAAGAATTTGACAAAGTGACACACTGTGTAGATTTGCAGGAGAGCACAATTGAAGCAAATAAACGTTTCTTCGAATCAGCGGACGATGTTCCAAGACAGGCTTATACAATGGGAATTGGCACGATTATGAGTGCAAAGAAAATTGTTGTGGTAGTAAGCGGTGAAGACAAAGCGGATATTGTAAAGAGAGCGTTTAGCGGACCGGTGACACCATCTGTTCCGGCATCTATTTTGCAGATGCATCCGGATGTGACTGTGATTTGTGATGCGGCTGCATATTCAAAAGTAGAAGCATAATCTGATCTGGAAGGAGGCGGCACAGGACAAGGACTGTGCAAAGTGTTATGATTATTAAAAATGTAAAAGTGTTTACAGAAGATAAAACATTTGAACCAGGAGCAATTGGAATTGAAAATGGTATTTTTAAGAATAATCTGTTTGACAGCGGAGAGATTATTGACGGAGAAGGCTGTTATGCAATTCCTGGATTGATTGATGTACATTTTCATGGATGTATGGGATATGACTTCTGTGATGGCACAAAGGAAGCCATTGAGAAGATTGCTGAATATGAGGCATCCCAAGGAGTTACAACGATCGTTCCGGCAACTATGACTCTATCAGAAGAAGAGCTGATGAAAATCATGGCAAACGGAGGAAGCTACGAAAACAAAGAGGGTTCTGCTGTGCTTGCAGGTATCAATATGGAAGGGCCATTTATCTGTTCAAAGAAAAAAGGCGCACAGGCAGCGACACATATTCACAAACCAGATGTTACTATGTTCAGAAGACTTCAGGACGCAGCAAATGGATTGATTCGTCTTGTAGATATTGCACCGGAGGAAGAGGGGGCAATGGAATTCATCAGTGAGTTAAAAGATGAAGTGCATATTTCATTTGCACATACAACTGCGGATTATGATACTGCAAAGACAGGGTATGCGTTGGGAGCTTGTCACGCAACACATCTGTACAATGCCATGCCGCCATTTACACACAGAGAGCCTGGCGTAATCGGAGCAGCAAGAGACAGCGAACACTGTATGGTAGAACTGATCTGTGACGGAATTCACATTCATCCATCTGTTGTCCGTGCGACATTCCAGATGTTTGGAGATGACAGAATTGTGTTGGTCAGTGACAGTATGCGTGCATGTGGATTGTCAGACGGAGATTATACACTTGGTGGACAAGACGTAAAAGTGGTTGGAAAGCTTGCAACATTGAAGTCTGATGGTGCAATCGCCGGTTCAGTGACAAATCTGATGGACTGTATGCGAACAGCTGTCAAAGAGATGGGAATTCCATTGGAAAGCGCTGTCGCATGTGCGACGATGAATCCGGCAAAGAGCGTTGGACTGTATGAACAATATGGTTCAATCACGGAAGGAAAAGTGGCTAATGTAGTGCTGTTGGATGAGGATTTGAATATTAAAAAGATCATTATAAATGGTTAGAATAAAGATGGAGTTTATAAAGCAAGGTATATAGAAATATGTACCTTGTTTTTGTGTATAAAAGAAAAAATATGTATAGTGTTTAAAAGCAGAGGGGGGGGATTCTTGAAATTCCATCTCTCTTTGTTTGCGATCTATACTGTGGGATTAAAAAAAGAAATATACAAAATGCATAAATATATTGAAATACAAATATACACTATGTATAATGTATATTATCTATAAAGTTTGACGTATTGGTGAAAATGATGAAAATAGGAGAAAAAGGAAAGTGAAAAAGAAACTAGTTGCTTTTTTGATGGCGGTTTGTATGGCAGTGCCAAGCTTTGGGACAGTGGGAGCTACTGTGGAAGCGGCAGACAAAGAAGAAGCAAAGGTAATTGATGTAACCAAATATGGTGCAGATCCAACTGGTGCGACAGACAGTACACCGGCAATTAAAAAGGCTATTGAAGCGGCCAAAAAGGTAACAAAAAAATCGGATACACCTGTTGCAATTGATTTTCCGGAGGGTAGATATGATATTTATCCGGACCAGGCAGAAGAAAGAGAATTGTATATCTCGAATACAGTAGGAACAAACCAGACTTATAAAGATAAGAAAATTGGTATTCTGATTGAGGATATGGACAATGTAACGGTAGAAGGAAATGATTCATTGTTTATGTTCCATGGAAAGATGACAACATTTGCATCTATTGACAGTGAGAATGTAACATTTCAGAACTTTGAGGTGGATTTCCAAGTTCCGACAGTTATAGATATGACGGCTGTTAAAAAAGAAGGGAATGAGGTTACATACTATATTCCGGAATGCTATAACTATTAGGTAAATGGAAACAGTATCAAGTGGATGAGTGATAAGAGTCCGTATACAGGGGAAACTTATTGGACAACAACAAATAGTATGAAATATACTCAAATCTTTGATACAAAAAATGGAATGACTTGGAGAGGTGGAAGTCCATTTGCAAATATCTCTAAAATTGAAGACTTAGAAAATCATCATGTAAAAATTACATATACCAATGCAGATTCCATTCAGGAGGGATATTGCTTCCAAATGCGTAATACTGAGAGGGATCATGCGGGAACATTTTTCTGGCAGAGCAAAGATGTTACCCTGAATGATTTAGATATTCGTTTTATTCATGGATTTGGTATGGTAGGGCAGTTCTCTGAAAATATCACAATGAAAGATGTGGATTTTGAGACAGACAAAGCGTCTGGAAGAACAACGGCAGGTTACGCGGATTTCATTCAGATGTCAGGCTGTAAAGGATTGATTGACATTTCAGACTGTACATTTTCTAACCCACATGATGACCCGATCAATATTCATGGTACTTTCCTGCAGGTAATCGGAATTAGTGATGATAGAACAGAAGTGACTGTGCAGTACAAACATAATGAAACGGCTGGATTCCCGAATTACTATGTAGGAGATCAGGTAGAATTCTCAACTCGAGGAAATATGGTTCCGGTATCCGAAGATGGAAAAGTTGCAGTGAGAGAAGTTGTGAAAGTGGACGGACCGGATGGAAAAGGCGGCAAAGGAAGTCTGAATGATCTGACAAAGATTAAGCTTACATTTGACAAACCAATTCCTGCGGAGATTACGGCAAACAACTCTCATGTTGTGGAAAATATTACATACACACCAGAAGTGAAAATTCACGACAATATTTTCAAAGAGACACCGACACGTGGCGTACTTTGCACAACAAGAGGAAAAGTATAGATTACTGATAACATGTTTGACAATATGGGGATGGCTGCGATTTATATTTCCAATGATGCACAGGGATGGTATGAATCAGGACGTACGACAGATGTCACGATCAAAGGAAATACATTTATTGTAAACCCGCTTACGGCAGGAGCGGCCGGAATCTTTGTACAGCCGACAAATGGAAATGTAAATGGTATTGTTCATAAGAATATGAAGATTGAGGATAATACATTTTTTATGGCACAGAGCCAAAATGTATTGAATGCAAAATGTGTGGAAAATCTGACGTTTAAGAATAATAAAGTGTATCGTCAAAATCCAGATGTGACAGTAAGTGCGAAAGCGGATAAAACAAATCTTGCAGCAGGGGAATCTTCAAGTATAACTGTGACAGCAGATGGAGCGGAGCTTGGTGCAAAAGCTTATCGTTTTGAAGGCTGCAAAAACGTTACAATCGAGGGGAATACATATGACGGAGGTTTAAATGCAGGTGTTGAGCTTGCAAGTACAGACAAAAACCAAGTGACAGTGAAAAATGACGTTGCAAAAGTGGGAGCAGATAACAAGCTGAATAAAGTGGGAACGATTTTCTACAAATCATCTAATGATAAAGTAGTAAAAGTATCTGCATCAGGTGTTGTGACAGCAGTGGGAAATGGAACAGCAGATGTAACGGCATATGCAGTTGCAGGAGGAAGAAAATTCGAGGCAGCTCCAATTACATATACAGTAGAAGGAGAAACAACGGTCCAGCCGACTGCGATTAAGATTACGACAAATCAAGAAAAATTAACAGACCAAACATTGCAATATATAGCAGAGGCTGTAGAGAATACGACATTTATACCATCTGATAATGGGCAGCTTTACGTTGCATTTGGTGCTATGATGGATCAAGGAGCAGATGGAAATACTTCGTATACTTTTTCTGAATTGACAGTTGATGGCGAAAGAGTACCATTGACAAAAGATTCTGCGCAGGAACTTGCAAAAGGAATTACTATTCAGGGAGAGAACAAAGAACGCTGGGATGTAGAGGGAGAAAACAGAATCCACGTAAAATCAACGTCAGGAGGAGTTTTTAACAGACAGACACCAGCAAACTGGTTTAAAGTTCCGGTAGACAATAATACTACAGAAGTATCTCTTAAGATTGAAGGGAAAACTGCAGTTGAATGGGAAGACGTAGGGCTTTATCTTGGAAAAGATGCAGACAACTATGTGGCAATTCAGAGAAAACATAGACAATCAAATGTTGGTGAACGATTCGGTATGGTTAGTGAGTCTAATCAGAGTGCAAGTGAGCAGTTGGCTGAGAGCGCAAGTGACAAGCAAGATGTAAAAGATCTTTATTTTAGATTATTAAGAAGCGATAATAAAGTCACATCTTACTATAGTGAAGATGGAAAAGATTGGACAAAATTTGGCAATGAAGTTACCAACACAACATTTATGCCAGACAGCAATGGTCAGCTGTATGTCGCATTCGGAGCTATGGGAAATGGAAATACAGAGTATGTATTCACAGACTTGAAAGTAAATAATAAGCCTGTTGCCTTGACTCAGTCAGTATCGGATAACCTTCCATCTGTATCTGAGGTATCTGTAGCTTACACAGAAGCAGAAAACAAATTGACAGCTTCTTACAAATTGGGCGAAGGCTCAGATAAGATTGTGAAATGGGCAGTTTCCAGTGAAGAAAACGGATTCTATTCAGTTTTGGAAGCAAATACAGGTGACACATTGACTGCAACTCCGGATATGAAGAATAAATATGTCAAAGCAGTTGTTGTTCCAGTAAAAGATAGTGGAGTATCCGGAGATATCGTATGGTCATCTCAGGCAGTGAAAGTGACAGGAGAAGGACTGGATGCAGGAAACGCAAAATCTGCAAATGCACGGTTAGCTAAAGCAGACATTACAGGACTTACAAAAGGATTTGAATTCGACAAAAATACATTGACATATCTTACAATGGCAACAACAGAAGAGAAAGAACTCAATGTAGAATTTGCGGCAGAAGACAAAAATGCAAAAGTTGAGACTGTATTCAATAATAAAGTGGTACAAGGTAACAAAGGTAAACTGACACTTACAAGTGGACGTAACTTGATTGAAGTGACAGTAACTGCAGAAGATGGTATTACAAAGAAATATTATCGTTTCACCATTTTCCGTGATGGAGATGATAATGCAAAATTGACTTCTTTGAAAGTAGATGGGCAAACAGTTGAATTAAAAGACGATGTATACGAATACAGAGTTGATGTGAATAAAGCAAAAGAAGTTGCATTAGAAGTAGTAGCAAACGCATCTGCAAAAGTAGCAATGTCATTCGAGGGTAAAGTTGTAAAAGACAACAAAGTAACTTTGCAACCAGGCAGCAATATGGTGAATATTATCGTGACACCAGAAACGAGTGCAGAGCCAACACGTTACGCAGTAAATATTAAAGTTCCGGATCCGACAAATGCAAATCTGGAAAGTGTTGTATTCAGTGACAATGTAAAATTAGATAAGAAGTTTGAAAAAACAACGACAGAATATACTGGAATCGCAACTTCTTCTGCAATAACGATAGATGTGGCAGCCGAAGAAAAAGATGCGACGGTAAAAGTAACTGTCAATGGAAAAGAACAAAAAGAACTCAAGAAGGTTAAACTTGTAGAAGGAGACAATACAATTGTAATTGAAGTGACTTCTCCGGACAAGAAAGAGAAAAAGACTTATACATTCGAGTTAGAAGGAAAGAGTGTTATCTATCTTTCTGATTTGGAGCATAAGAATAATTCGACAAATGGTTGGAGCAATAAACCATTTGGAATGGATAAGACTTATGAAGGAAATCCAATTAGACTGGTAGAAGATGAAGAACAGAATATTCGTACATTTGAAAAAGGTGTATGGTCTCATGCTACTGCAAATATTTACTACGACTTGGAAAACAAAGGTTATAAAGAGTTTGAAACGTACGTGGGGGTAGATGCAGCACAGCTTGGAAAACCTGGCTCAGTAACATTTAAAGTGTTTATAGATGAGCAAGAAGTATTTACTTCAACAAAAGAGATGGCTCCAGAAGATATTATGCAACATGTTAAAGTTACGATTCCAGAGGGAGCAAAAGAGCTTCATTTGCAGGCATTGATGGGAGCAAGTGATAGCAACGACCACGCTGACTGGGCGGATGCAAAATTTGTCACAGCATTTGATGGAGGAGAAGAGCCGAGCGTACCAGTAGAGAGTGTAGCAGTGACAGCTGACAAGAAAGAGTTAAAAGTTGGCGAGACAGCACAGGCAACAGCGATCGTAACACCAGATAATGCAACAAACAAAGAGGTAACATGGTCTGTATCAGATAAAGAGGTAATTTCTGTGGATAACACTGGAAAAGTAACAGCGAAAGCAAAAGGAACAGCAGAAGTTATTGCAACAGCCGCAAATGGCGTGAGCGGGAAAGTTACAATTGAAGTAACAGAAAAAGATATTCCAGTAGAACCGGACAAAGCTGACAAATCAGATTTACAAGAATTGGTAGATAAATACAGCGAACTGAAAGAGAAAGATTATACAGCAGATAGCTGGAAAGGCTACCAGGAAGCAATGGATACAGCAAAAAAAGTGCTGGCAGATGAGGATGCAACTCAGGAAGAAGTAGATGCAGCAAGCACAGTGTTGAAAAATGCGGTTGATAAGCTGGTAAAAGTGGATGAACAAAAGAAACCAGAACAAAAACCATCTGATTCAAATAAAGATAAGAATCAGGAAAAACCGGTTAAAACAGGGGATACAATGACAGTATTACCAGTTGCGGTTCTCATGGCAGCATGTGTAGCGGTAGTTGCAGTATTTGTGCGTAAGAGACGAGAGGGTCGTTCATAAGAAAATAGAACGAGAGGTTTAAGACCTCTCGTTTTTTAATGTCAGCAACACGGAAAATTGTGTCGCTGTTTTGTCAATCGTTGTTGTACCACCCATTAGCTGCATCATTTTTACAGTGCTCTTCAAGCCGATCTGATTGCTTTCTATAGCAGAGAAATCTTTTTTGACAGTGTTTGTAAGCTTGATGGTAATGGAATGTAGTGCTTGTGTGACTGTGACGGTTATCGTATCCTGCTTATCTCCGTATTTGATAATGTTGGAGAATAGATTTGAAAAAATACGTTTCAGCATCGTTACATCACAGAGAAAAAAGAACGTACTCTCAGGAAAGGCAAGTTCTGTCTGAAAACCAACCAATTTCAGAAATTCACAGTGCTCCATCAAAATCTGTCTTAACAGAGCGGAATTTTGAGAGTGCAGTTCCGGCGTCTCAGTGGGATCAAATACGAGCGCATACTCAAACATACGATCTGTCATTTCTTTGATGTCCGCTGTCTTTTGCAGACAACGGTTTAAGTAGTCCTCTTGTTTATCAGGGCGTTTTTGCTGCTTTAAAATTTCCAGATATCCATTCAAAATGGTGAGCGGTGTGCGAAGGTCATGTGACATCGCGGTAATTAAGTCCTGATTGGCTTTGCGGCTCTCCTGCTCGGACTGGATATTTTCGTCAAAGGCAATGCGGAGATGATCAAGTTCATGGGAGAGTATTCCGATTTCATTTTTTTGGTAGTTTGGAAAAGGATGTGACAGATCGCCACCTGCCATCACGAGCACATCGTCTTTTAAGCGAATGATCTGTTTCATTTTCCGGCTGACAAAAAACAGTACAAGAAAAAGGAACAATCCGATACAGACTACGAGAAGCACCATACAGTATGGATAGAGAAAGAAGGAACTGTGGTAAAAAGTAATATGTACCTGTGCCATTTCGTTTTTAAATTGAATCGGAAAGCTGATTGGGGTTTCGCCTTCGCCGTCTGTCAGAGCATAGCCGAAGTCAAAAAAACTCCGAAACGCATGTTTTTCCATGGAAATCGGAGGCTTTCCACACAGAAAAATTCCATCTTCCAAGCGGTAAATATAAATACCTGTATAGTCGTCCACGAGATCAAAGAAAGGCTGCATTTTTTCGCTCGTTTCCTTGTCATCTTCTGATTCCGGAATATCGTATTTGAGTGCCTCCTCATAGAGTGTTCCCCAAAAGGAATCGTCGTTTAGCTGCGGGTAAAAGCCGAATTTGTCGTTCAGATAACCGAAGGTCTCATAGCGTTTTCCCCATAAGAACGAAAAAAGGAGATAGCAGAGTGCTCCGGCGAGTAGTATGACAATTGCAAACTGCGTGCGTATTTTACAGTTTTGAAATTTCTTAATCACATCGATACCCCTTTCCCCAGACCGTTTTGACGATAGTTGGATGATTCGGATCCAGTTCCACTTTTCTTCTCAGATTCCGAATATGCACCGTTACGGTGTTGTTTGCGCCATAATAGTAAGGCTCGTCCCAAACAGCCTCATAGAGCCGTTCAGCAGAAAAAAGCTGTTTCCGGTTTTTCACGAGAAGGAGTAACATTCGGTACTCTGTGTCAGTCAGGTCGAGCGTTTTGCCGTCTGATAAGACTTCTTCTTTCTCTTCGTCAATGGTAAGATGACGGTATTGAAAGGTTGTTTGTGGAGGTAGTGCTTCTTTTTTTCCCTTGTAAATGTGATAGCGGCGGATGAGCGCTTTGACACGGCTGATCAGCTCACTGTAGGAAAATGGTTTGGCGAGATAGTCATCACCTCCGCTTGAAAATCCAAGTGTCTTGTCGCTGTCCTTTGTTTTGGCGCTCAGAAATAGAATTGGGGCATTTGTTATTTTACGGATTCCCAGACAGGTCTGATATCCGTTAAGTCCAGGCATCATAATATCTAAAATGATGAGGTCGAAACAAGTTGTCTGTAAGAGGTCGAGTGCGGTTTTTCCGTCTTTTGCTTCTTCTGTTAAAAAGCCCTCACCGGACAGCAGAATCTGTATGATTTCTCGAATCTCCGGGTTGTCGTCGACGATCAAAATGTGTGCATTATCCATGGTGTTTCCTCCGTGTTTTGTCTTCTAGGCTTATTATAGCGAAAAAATGACAAAAATCAGAGAGACTTAAGAAATCTTAAGAATTAGTTGCGTAGTTCCTTAAGATTTTATCTGTAAAATAGACGTGAGGTGAGAAAAATGAATAAAATTAGTATTGTGATACCTTGCTTTAACGAGGAGGAGGCTCTGCCGGTATATTATGAGGAGATGAGCCGTATTATGAAACAGATGCAAGGAGTAGACTTTGAATTGCTGTTTGTGGATGATGGATCTTCGGACCGGACACTTGGGATTATGAAAAGTCTGCATGAGAGGGATGAGCGCTGCAAATATTTATCGTTTTCAAGAAATTTTGGAAAAGAGGCGGCGATTTATGCGGGACTTAGCAATGCAGAGGGGAATTATGTGGCAATTATGGATGTGGATTTACAGGATCCGCCGAGTCTGCTGCCGGAAATGTATCGAACTCTTGTTGAAGAGCCGTACGACAGTGTGGCTACAAAGCGGTCTACACGGACAGGTGAACCCAAAATCCGTTCCTTTTTATCCAATCGTTTTTATAAATTTATCAATAAGATTTCCAAGACAGAGATTGTAAGCGGAGCCAGAGATTATCGATTGATGAAACGAAAAATGGTAGATGCGATTTTGGAGATGAGCGAATATAACCGATTCTCGAAGGGCATCTTTGAGTGGGTCGGATTCCGCACAAAATGGATGGAGTTTGAGAATGTAGAACGGTCAGCAGGAGAGACAAAGTGGTCGCTGCGCAAATTATTTTTCTATTCGTTGGAAGGGATTACAGGGTTTTCGGTTGCCCCGCTTTCCTTGGCGTCCGTTGTCGGAATTTTGTTCTGTATCCTTTCTTTTTTGATAATTGTGTTTATTATTGTGCGCACGATCGTGTGGGGGGATCCGGTAGCAGGCTGGCCTTCACTTGTGTGTATCATTTTTATGGTGAGCGGAGTACAACTGCTTTGTACTGGAATTGTTGGGCAGTACTTGTCTAAGACATATTTGGAGACGAAGCATCGTCCGATTTACATATTGAAAGATTCCAGCGAGGAGAACCAATATGAACAGGCAGAAGTTTAAACAAACGATTCCGTATCTGATACTGGGAATGTTCACACTGTTTTTTTGCTGGTTTTTTTGCGGAAGATATGGTGTATTTGGCTCGAAGGTAGACTGGATCAGTCAGCACAGCGTACTGCCGGATTATTTCCGGCAGCAGTTTTATAATACGGGACAGCTATTTCCGGAGTTTGCAGCAAATATCGGAGGAGGGCAAAATATTTATAACTTTGCCTATTATGGTTTGTATAGCCCTGTTGTTTTGATTTCGTATTTTCTGCCTTTTGTAAAAATGAGCGATTATATGATGGCTGCAGGCGTTATAAGTCTTTTAGCAGCTGTCTTATTGTTTTATAAATGGCTTTTGCGAAGAGGGATTACGAGCAGGCTTAGTTTTCTGACAGCGTTGCTTTTTTTATTGTCCGGACCGATGATTTATCATTCTTACAATCAGATTATGTTTGTCAATTATATGCCGTTTTTGTGTCTGGCATTTTTAGGTGTAGATCGGTATTTTGAGAAACAGAAACCAGGACTCTACACGATAAGTGTGTTTCTTATGATTCTGACAAGTTTCTACTTTAGCATAGGTGGAATGTTTGCGCTTGTATTGTATGGTATTTATCGGTATGCCGATGGTAAAGAGAAACTTGGAGAAAATATAAAGATTTTAGGGTTTGTGTCAGATGGATTTCGCTTTCTTTTACCGATGCTGACGGCAGTTTTGATGAGTGCCGTACTTCTTGTGCCGACAGCGATGGCGCTTGCGGGAGGACGAGAAGGAGGACATAAGAGGGCACTGTCTGCGCTTTTGATTCCGGAAATTCCGATTTTCCGGGTTGTATATACGCCGTACGGTATCGGATTGACAACACTTGCAATCACGGTCCTGATTACCGGATTGACATATCGGAAGCTATATGAGAAATTTTTGCACATTGCCTGTATCGTTATTTTGGCAGTACCTTTGTTTGCCTATTTGCTTAATGGAGGACTTTATATTCGGGATAAAGTGATGATTCCATTTTTGCCGCTTTTATGTTATCTGATTGCAACTTATTTGGAAAAGCAAAAACGGCGTGAAATCTCTTTTTGGGCAGGAGCCTTGCCGTTTTTACTGACAATTGTGTTGGTGTATATGGGACGTGAACAAGGAAAATATTCAGAATATCTGGGCTGGGTGCTGGTGGATGCGCTGGTGATGCTTGTCTGCTATCTTATTTTTTATTGGAAGAAATTCGATTGGGTTCTCATCGTTGTTCCAATTGGCTTTTTGGCGCTGTATGGAGTGGTGCTGCACAAAAGTGCCGACAAGATGATCGAACCGGCATTTTACGAAGAGGTGACAAATAAGCAGATTCGAACTGAGATTGAAGAGTTGACAGAAAAAGAGAACGGATTTTACCGAATGGAGCAAAGCGGCACGACAAGTGAAAATGCCGCAAATTTGAACCGTATTTGGAATATGCAGCAGTATGTATCATCGATTTATTCGTCTTCCTACAATCCGGCGTACCAGAAATTTCGAACCGAAACATTTCTGGTGGAACAGCCATTTCGAAATGTATTGATGCAGTCTGTGACAGAAAACCCGATTTATCAGAAATTGATGGGGATAAAATACATTCTTTCTGAACAAGAAATCACAGGGTATCAACAGGAGAAGAAAGTTGGAGATGTGACAGTCTATAAAAATGAAGAAGTTCTTCCGATTGCGTATGTGACAAATCAGATGATTTCGGAAAAAGCGTATGAAGATTTGGCATTTCCGTACAGTCAGCTCGCTTTTTTACGATTTGCTGTAGGAAAATCAGTGAATGATACAGGGAATCCGAAAGAGGTGTTGAACAGTCAGGTGAAAGAGACTGGGGCAGAGATTCCGATAGAAGATACGCAGGCGATTGAAAAGGTAGAAGATGGGTACCATATTAAGTCAAAAGAAATTCAGAATGTGAAATTAAAAATCAGTGAGGAGGCACAGAAGGAAGAGATTCTGTTTGTGCAGTTTGAACTAAAAAATTACAAGAGATCCAAGGATGTTTCTGTGTGGCTTGCAGGTGTGAAAAATAAACTAAGCGCGGGGTCGCATATTTACTATAATGGCAACACAACCTTTACTTATGCGGTAAACCTAAAGGCGGGACAAACGGAAGTGAATCTGGGACTAGGAGCAGGAAATTATGAAATCCGAAACCTTCGATGCTATATCGGAAATACTGACGAATCCTTAAAGACGCTGTGCCAAAGCGAATTTAGGGTGGACAAGGCACAGACAAAAGGAAACCGAATTGTAGGAAGTGTGGACGGCGTGAAAGATGGGTATCTGATTACATCGATTCCATATGATGAGCACTTTGAAGTGAAGATAGATGGAAAAGACGTGAAGTATGAAAAAGTCAATACAGCATTTTTAGGAGTAAAGATGCCGGACGGAACACATGAGGTAGAGATTGTGTATCATGCACCAGGATTGAAGATGGGAAAAGTATTGTCTGTGACGGGCTTGCTGCTCTTGGCTGGAATGATGCTTTGGAACAAGAAAAAGGCGTATAAGCCCCTTGACAAATATCATTTTATGGGGTAGTATTTCCTCAGAATAAGAAACGGCGAAGAAAAGAAAAAGTAATAATTGAGACGCCATACAGAAAGCTGCCGGTTGATGAGAGGCGCATGGAAAGTCGATTATGAATACATCTTGGAGCTTTGCACCGAACAGTGACATAATTCTAAGTAGGCTGCAACGGGATGGCACACGTTATCGTGCCTGAGTATTGATAGATACTTGCAGAGGCGTTTGCTGTGAAGTGAATGCGAATGAAGGTGGTACCGCGGGATTACACTCGCCCTTTATGTTAGATAAGGGGCGGGTTTTTTTAATTATAGAAAATTATATGTCATGCAATAAAACGCTCCGAAAAGTAATAAAACCGACAGACAAGAAGGAGAATGAAAAATGAAGATTTATGATGAATTGAAAGCAAGAGGATTGATTGCGCAGGTAACAGACGAAGAGCTGATCAGCAACTTGATTAATGAAGGAAAGGCAACATTTTACATCGGATTTGACCCGACAGCAGACAGTCTTCATGTGGGACATTTTATGGCACTGTGCCTGATGAAACGTCTTCAGATGGCAGGGAATAAACCAATCGCATTGATCGGGGGAGGAACAGGATACATCGGAGATCCATCTGGAAGAACAGATATGCGATCTATGATGACCCCGGAGCAGATTCAGCACAACTGCGACTGCTTTAAAGAGCAGATGAGCAAATTCATTGATTTCTCAGAAGGAAAAGCAATGATGGTAAACAATGCAGACTGGCTTTTGGATCTGAACTACATTGAATTGCTTCGCGAAGTAGGGGCGCACTTTAGCGTGAACCGTATGCTGACAGCAGAGTGCTACAAACAGAGAATGGAAAAAGGACTGAGTTTCTTAGAGTTTAACTACATGATCATGCAGGCGTATGATTTCTACGCATTGTACCAGAAATACGGATGTAATCTTCAGTTCGGTGGAGATGACCAGTGGAGCAATATGCTGGCAGGTACAGAATTGATCCGCCGTAAGCTTGGAAAAGATGCAAGTGCGATGACAATCACATTGCTTTTGAACTCTGAAGGAAAGAAAATGGGAAAAACACAGTCTGGTGCAGTTTGGCTTGACCCGAATAAGACATCACCATTTGAATTTTATCAGTACTGGAGAAATGTCGCAGATGCAGATGTTCTGAAATGTATCCGTATGCTTACATTCCTTCCGTTGGAAGAGATTGACAAGATGGATGACTGGGAAGGAAGCCAGCTGAATCAGGCAAAAGAGATTCTCGCATTTGAGTTGACAAAACTTGTTCATGGAGAAGAGGAAGCGACAAAAGCACAGGAAAGTGCAAGAGCATTGTTCTCAAGTGGTGCAGCAGCAAACATGCCGACAGCAGAACTTACAGAAGAAGATCTTGTGGACGGAAGTATCGATATTTTGACAATGCTTGTTAAGAGCGGATTAGTTCCATCTAAATCTGAAGCAAGACGTGCTGTAGATCAGGGCGGTGTTGCTGTAGATGGAGACAAAGTTACTGATATTAAAGCGGTATTTGCAAAAGACGTGTTTGCAGGAGAAGGTATCGTGCTGAGAAGAGGGAAAAAGAACTTTAGAAAAGTAATCATGAAATAAGGTTCTGAAACATAGACTTATGACAGCTGCCTTATGTGGCGCAGGTGAAAGGAGTGTATAAGATGGCATTTCAAGAAGTGAAAATAGAAGACCTTTCGTTCAATCCATTTACAAAGATTGGAAAAGAATGGCTTTTGATTACAGCGGGAAATGAAGAATCCTATAATACAATGACAGCAAGCTGGGGAGGCGTTGGTGTTATGTGGGGAAAGAATGTGGTAAGTGTTTACATTCGTCCACAGAGATACACGAAAGAGTTCGTAGATCACAATGATCTGTTTACGATTGCGTTTTTTGGGGAAAACTATCGTCCGGCGCTTGCTTACTGTGGAAAAATATCCGGAAGAGACGAGGATAAGGTGAAAAATGCAGGATTGACACCGTATTTTACAGATGGAACAGTGGCGTTTGAAGAGGCGGATATGATTATGGTCTGCAAAAAACAGTATCATCAAGAGATGCGTCCGAAATGTTTTGATGTCAAAGAGAATGATGCAAGATGGTATCCGGAAAAAGATTATCATACGATGTATATGGCTGAAATTGTGAAGGTGCTTGTGAAAGAATAAGAGTGCGAAAAGAAGAGGAATCCACCAGGTGATTGAACTGGGAGGGTTCCTTTTTTTGTGCTGATAAAAATGTTTGGTGAAAGTGTATATGCAAAATGATGTCGTTTTTTGTAATTTATTAAAAGTAT
>OBWM01000689.1_pt1 | contig 24589 bp, 30 predicted proteins | sample 1538041 | NCBI WGS metagenome assembly OBWM01 (sample SAMEA2580049, study PRJEB22360) | human gut metagenome | biome: human gut; feature: human-associated habitat; material: faeces | place: Denmark | collected 2008/2010
GAAAAATATTCTGATACAACACTCCTGCCACGTTTTTTCTTAAATCTAAGTGACCATTTCCTTGCCTGTTCATATATTGGTGTGGTATAAAATCATGGAATGACCTCCTCTTGCCTCATATACTCAATGATGTCCTCAACAATATACTCTTTGCTTTATGTATGCAATATATCATAATTAGGAATAATATACTCCTCTAAAATTTTGCTTTGTTCTGTGAGCAGCCGATACACCTCTTCTCCATCTAATCCAAGTTTTTCGGACACACTTTCAATACAAAATACAGAAAACTCTAATTCTTTGGTCTCCATTGTTTTACACCTCATCTTAGATATACTGAACTCTTTTCAGGAACTTCAGCTTATAAAATTTTGTACTATAATTTTGCAAATGATTAAACCAGGAATCCAAAATATACAATTACCACGATACCAAGCAGGATCCGGTAAACTCCAAAGACCTTAAAATCGTGTTTTCGGATATAACTTAACAGCAGACGGATTGCCAGGATGGACACTAAGAAAGAAACCACGGTTCCCACAGTCAGAAGAATCCATTCACTGCCTGAAAACATTCCTACCTTCAGAAAATATTTGATCAGTTTCAATCCGCTGGCTCCGGCCATAACCGGCACTGCCAGGAAAAAGGAAAACTCACTGGCAACATAGCGGGAACAGCCCAGCAACACGGCTCCCAGGATCGTTGCACCGCTCCTGGATGTCCCCGGAATTGCCGCAAGCACCTGAAAACATCCGATGAAAAACGCCGCTTTATATGTCAGATCCTCCAGTGACCGCATAGACGGACGCCTGTTCCTGCTCTCAATGACAATAAAGGCAATCCCGTACAAGATCAAAGTTGCCGCTATGACATAAACGCCGGAAAGATAATCTTCCAGTACCATATCCAGCGGAAGTCCCACGATGATGATCGGTATGCATCCTACAATGACCTTTTTCCAGAGGTTATATGTATCCCGTTTTTCCCTTCTGCTCTTGCGCGGAGAAAATGGATTCAGTTTGTGAAAAAATAAAACCAGCACCGCCAAAATAGAGCCGAACTGGATCACTACTTTGAATACTTCAAAAAACTCCGGGCTTGATGCCATCGGCCAAATATTGTCAAACAAAATGAGATGGCCCGTACTGCTGATCGGAAGCCACTCTGTGATTCCCTGAATAATACCGAGAACAATCGACTTTACGATTTCTATTACATTCATAATTAATCTCCCTTACATGTTTTGTCTATTATATTTCACATCAGGGAGAATTTCAACTTATAATACCGTCATTGATTGATATCATCAAAAAAATCTTTCAGATCTTTTCTCACTTCCGGTGACAGATCCTTCTTTTTTATTCCTTCCACCGCCCCTTCCAGTCCCCAGAGCAGATGGAGGCAGGCAGACTCGTCAAAAGCTCTTATCTTCAGCCACGCTTCTTTACTTCCGGCCTTAATCAGCTGCTCTTTTGTATAGATTCCCGCCTGGTTCAGCTGCTCCTCTGTTTTTGCCCCGATATTCTCAAGATCTTTCAGTTCTCCCATAATAACTCCTTCCCGGCTCACACTCCTCATAAGAATGCAGCGCTGATTACGATGATTCCTAATAAAATTTCAAAAATAGCTTTCCCGATCATATTACGATCCGTAATATAAAGATAGGGCTCGTTTTCGCAGATAAAAACAGGATAAGGTTTTCCTGCCTCATAATTCTTTGATATTTCAGGAGGAATGTTTTCGCCGCTCTCATTTTTATAGACAACTCCCCCGTATGTATATTCAAAAGTAGGTGTGACGCTTCTGTTTCTTCCCGTGCCTGATATCTTACTCTCTACAAACCTTCCATAAACCATTGTTTTACATATACGGATTTTTATGAGATCAAAAACACCCAGAGAAATACTGAAAAGTCCAACGCAGCTCCAAAAAGCGATCCTCAAAAGTACCGAATTTTCTGTATAGACTGCATAGAATCCCACAATTCCCCCTGCCAATAAAATAAGACCCGAAATTTCTTTTTTAATCCAATAAAATCTTTTCCCTTTAAATCCGGAAGAAAAAAGAAAAAACAGACCTGACAATATATCCTGCTGCTAAAAGAATTTTAATTACTGTATCCAATCTTGCTCCTCCTCTCTCATATATTCCAATTATAAATCATTCAGTTCCATTTTAAAATTATGAAAACGAAAAATAAAAACAGTCCCAGAATTCATATAATATCCCGGAACTGTTCTATATCTAATTTCTGCCGCCTTTTAAAGGCGCTCCTGTTAATCGCATATCTCTATTGTATAACTTATTTCTTTTGTTTCCCCTGCCTTCAATGACTGGATTAAATATTTTTTCCTGATATCCTGCACGCCCTGTCCCACGAAATCATTCATGCCATACCACGGTTCAATACAGATATATTCAGCTTTATCAATAGCAGAAGGCATACTCCAGACCGCCGCTGCCGGAAATCCCGGGAAACTTACTTTCAGATGATAGTCTGCCTTGTCACACTCAAGAAGCATGGATGAAATCCCGTCTTCAAAAACGAGCGCATCGTGCCGGAGAAGATCAGGATTTAATGGAAGCTCTCTGATCTGCCTGTCCACCGGATATGTTTCCCTAGTTATCAGCCTGCCCTTTATCCGGTGCGTATTCAGATCCAAGGTCCGGTCAAAGATCAGACGGTAATCTGACAGCTCTGTATCCTCTGCAAACTGAAATCCCGGATGTGCTCCAATAGAATAATACATGGTATTTGTTCCTGCATTCAGAATTTTCCATGTAACCGTAAGTTTTCTGCCTTCCAGCCGATGAGAAACCTGCAGGCAGAAATGATACGGATAGGATTCATAAGTCTCTTCACTGCTCTGAAGCTCCATGACAATCTCCTCATCTGTTCTGTACACTGGTGTGAAATCCATGTCACGTGCGAAACCGTGCGCCTTCATTTTATAAACCTTTTCTCCCGCCATATAAGTTCCGCCGTAAAATCCTCCGATCGCAGGAAACAGGAGAGGCCCATGCTTCGGCCAGACTGGTCCTGCCTGCCATATATACTCCCGTTTCCTCACTTTATCATACATTTCACATAATTCACTGCCGTGTTCTTTCACTGAAATCCGGCATATTTCATTTTCTATCTGGTACACTTTGAAGTCCCTCTCTTTCTTTCATACATCTGGATTTTTGTTATGAGATATAGTATAATGAAGCGGCAAAAAACATGAATTTTTTACCATTTTATCGGCTTGCATGCTTTCATCTGGTGAAAATGGACATACTATCTGCAAATATTCCCGTTTTGGAGGATTTGAAATGAATCGAAAATTTATGTCGGTCAAGAACTGTCTTTTGGAAAAAATTAATACAATGGCACCCAATGAAAAGCTGCCTTCTGAACGTGATCTCATAGAAGAATTCGGCTTCTCCCGCCCGACCATTCAAAAGGCACTGTCCGACTTGGAAAATGAAGGTATTATTTACCGCAGGCCAAGACAAGGCTCTTTTGTTTCTGAACGCCGTCTGCACAAATCCCTGGATTCCCTCCAGAGCTTTCCTGAAGACCTGCGGTCCTCAGGCGACGTCCCTTCGACCCGTCTGATCGCTTTTGAAATCATTGAGGCCTCTGAGACTGTGGCACGGAAACTGCATCTGAAAACAGGGGATCCCGTTTATTACCTTGTTCGGCTGCGGCACAAGAATGGAGATCCGATCATTTATGATTATTCTTACTATGCGCCATTTGCCATCCAGGATGCCAGCTGTGAAGTTTTCGTCGACTCCATATACAGCTTCATGGAACAAAGAGGCATGAAGATCTCCATGGCAGAAAAAACTGTGGATGCCATCCTTCCTCCAAAAGAAATAGCCGAAGCACTAAAACTACGCGATGACGAACCTGTTATCAAAATAGAAATGGTTGCCTACCTGTCGGACGGGCGGCCGTTTGAGTATACGCTGTCCCATAAGAATCCAAAAAAATATTTGCTTGAAATAAAATCCTACCGCTGATAACGAAAAGGTGCCGGTCAAAAAGACTGGCACCTTTTCGTTATCTGATGGTCACCTCATCTCCAATCCGGCAGTCCGGGTATTCACCTTCCACATGTACAGTGCCGGGAAGGGCCGCTTCTCTGGCCGCATCAAAACGGACTGTGCAGTGTCCCAGCTCTGAAAATGTTTTTGATGCCATATCTCCCACAGCAGTGACTGGATAGCTGAATTTCCCGATTGTCAAAATATCCCCGGGACAGATGGAAACTGTTTCCTCCGGCTCTCTTATGAGTACGCTGTAGTCTTCCAGGCCTCCGCCTGCGCACTGCCCAAAAAAAATCAGCATATTTTCATCCCGGAAGCCACATGCCTGCGCTCCGATGCCCAGTATCTTCGCCGTATATTTCATTTTTAATTTTCCCTCCTAAAATACCAGCTGGCCAATGATGACCGCAATGAGGATCTCGACTGGAGCTACCACAAATTTAGAGAACAGCACTGCAGATACTCCCACCTCTACCGTCTCCGGCTCCGCCTCACAAAGTGACATGCCTACCGGAATAAAATCTGCTCCGCAGGGCTGATGGATTGCAAATACAGTAGGAAGCGCCATGGTAAGCGGTACGGCACCCGTGCTGATGAGTCCTCCGATCAGTGCCCCTATCACCTGCGGGATCACCGCTCCCGGTCCGATGATCGGAGAGAGCAGCGGAAATGTGATGATCAGGCCCATTACAATCAGTCCTATAGGAGAAGTTGCCAGTCCTGACAGTGCATTTGCAATAATATTCCCGACCCCGGTACTTGTGATCAGCGTAAATACTGTTGACACAAAAATCAGAAATGGGATAATGGTTTCCAGACAGAGTTTAAACGAAGTTCTTGCAGCCTGTACAACTGTCATTACAAACTTTCCGATCCCTGCAGCAACTGTTGTCATAAATTTAGAAACTGTTTTCATATTTTTCCCCTTCCACACACTCAATCTTCAGCGGTAACATTTTTAACAGTAGAGCCGGACACGTAAATCCCCTCTTTACAAAATGATCCAAATGGTCCGCTTGGCCCGGTAGGATTCAGGTTGATCGTCTTTAAACCCTTTTTCGGAAACATCCCAAGCCGCAGGCTCCCTCCGCAGTTTACAATGACGCATGCAGTTTCGGCATCCGGAACCGGTTTGCGGAACCCGTCCACAGCTTCTCCCCCGATGATCCCGGCAATTTTTTCTGCCAGCGGATGAATGCCCACACCTGTCATACATACAACTTTTGTTCTTTTCCCTTCTGCACTGATCTCCAGCGGAGTACCAAATCCCCCGCCTCCTTTTGATACGATAGCTTTTCCCATTTCTGCAACCTCCTGTATAAATGATATCTTTGTCAGACACAGTACTGTACGTTAGTATGCTTCTCCATGTTTTCTTGCTTCCACCTCTTCCCAGTTGATGCCTTCACGCTTGGCAAGTATCCCGTTGACTTTCTCAATCGTAAGTCCAATCATCGAAGAGGTACATAATCCGATCAGGAATGTACATACCGCCAGAACTCCTCCGGCCTGTGCCCCATACATTTTAACAACCCCCTCGTATACCCCCAGCCACACATACATTTCTGCCGGGTTTACATGAGGAAACAGACACATCATCGGCGCCATATTGGTACGGTTTGCAACCTCAAAAAAAGCGGCTTTATACTTTTCTTTCAGATAACGGCCGAAGGTAAATACAATGGGGCTTCCGACAAAGAAGTTTCCAAGATACGGAAGAATAGTATATCGGGTAAAAAAGTTTCCTGTCAATTTTTGCGCAAAGTTATCAAAGCGTTCCTCCCCGACCAGACTCACCACCGCATTCAGTACTGTCAATGCGATCAAAGCCATTGGCAGGATGCCCAGCATATTGTCAAGGAACGTCGTTCCTGCCGCCTTGAAGAATCCTGTCAGACCTTTTGCGACAGCAACAAATGCTGTAATGATGCCCGGAAGCTCAAATGCGGTCTCGTTTGCCGCTGATGCAAGTTGTGTAAGCATATATTTTTCCTCCTTTTGCTTTTGAAGGGGGGCAGGCAGCGCCCCCTTACGATTTGTTCTCTGAGTAAATACGTTATGCAGTGCACTTATCAGCAGACTGACCGTCAGAGACGATACTGAAGTCTTTTTTATATTTTGCAACAGCCATATCGACCCATTCTTCGGTGATCGGCTTTGCGTTAATAATGGTATAGCGCAGTCCTTCCCGCTCGGTAAAATCGGCGAGAGTCAGCAGTCCGGTGCGGAGCTGGTCCTCCGTAATCCCCAGACCCTCCAGTGTAACATCGATCCCCAGGCGCTTCAGCATCATCAGCGCTCTCTCGTGCTGGTTATCTTGGAACAGAGACATAAAATAGACGGTCATTCCGATGATCTGACCATGCAGAAACGGTTTTTTGCACACAAATTCCATGTTGTCGAAAAACGCATGTTCACTTGCGCTTTCCCACATCGTGTGATTCATCCTGGCACTGTATTCTGCTACCCACCGGAAAGCCTCACACATGAAATAAATCCCGTCATCATTGACTTCACGGATATTGTCAATATTTTCTGCCAGCATACCGAGCAGGTATTGGGCTCCGTCACAGATTTCCTGTGAAAATTTATGGCTCTTTGTGACCATACTGTTCAGTTTCCAGTCGTAAGAAGCAGTCAGACAGGCCAGCAGGTCGCCCGCCCCTGAAATATTCAGGTATTTCGGCGCTCCTTTAATAATGTCAAAGTCAATATAGATGGCTTCCGGGAAAATACGTCCCATATAAGTTACAACATTATGAACCCTCATGGCAGATTTATAGCAGAATGCGGCATTGACGGACAGGACTGTCGGCACACTGTGGATTTTCCTGCCCAAATGTTCAGCCATCCATTTTCCTGCATCAATTGCCATTCCACCGCCCATTGCAACAACGGTGTCTACTCCTCGGTACTTTTCTACATCTTGTTCCAGAGTAGAGATTTCAACGTCCTTTACTATATAGACTTTATAATCATTTTTTAATTGTTCTTTATATTTTTCAAATACAAATCCGTCAGTTACGACAAGATAATTACTGAGATCAGCTGTCAATCCAGGTAATAGATTTCTTCCATAGACCAGACGGAACTGATCTCCGACATGTGGAAATATCATATTTGCAGTCCTCCTTCTTAGAAGTATTGATTGCAGCGGCTGTATATGGTAAACTTAAATCAGATATTAATTTTGATAGCCGGCAGCTTTGGCAAGCTCTGCATCGATGACGATTGTGGCGTCTCTGTGCATCTTGAGCATAGTTGCCGGTATTTTGCATGTAATCTCATCGTCCGTAAGAAGCGCTTTCATTACCGGCACTTTATTCTCTCCCGTGGCAATGAGTACAATCTTTTCTGCTTTCATAATGTCGCCGATTCCCATTGTGATCGCTTCTTTCGGTACATCATCCGGTGAGTCAAAGAACCTGGAGTTTGCAGCGATCGTGCTCTTATCCAGTTTTTCGATATGTACTCCTGCTGTAAGCTTTTCTCCCGGTTCGTTAAATCCAATATGTCCGCTCACACCGACTCCCAAGAGCTGGAGGTCTACCATCTTATCTTCGTACAATTTTTCATTAAACAATTGAATCTCATCTTCTGCTTTGTTCCTGCCGGACGGCACATAAGTGTTTGCCGCGTCAATTCCTGCCGGCCCGAAGAAGCGGCATGCCATATAGCTGCGGTAGCTCTGCGGGCTGTCCGGGTCCATTCCGATGTATTCATCTAAATTGACAGTCGTGATTCGGGAAAAATCTACCTTTCCTTCTTTATAGGCATCTACCAGAAACGGATAAACCTGTTCTGCTGTTCCCCCGGTTGCAAGACCCAATTTTGATTCTGGTTTTTTCTGAACCTGTGTAATAATTTCGTTTGCCGCGGCCCGGCAGGATTCTTCATAACTTTTTGTCACGATAACCTTCATAATGATGTACTCCTTTTCTATTAGCTTTGATATGTTTCTTGTGGATATGTCCACGATTAGATTATACTGCACATGTCCAGATATAGCAATACATTTTTGTAATCTTTTTTATATTTATTTTAAACATTCTCTGCATCCTTATGTAATTTGTATATTTTTTTGAATTTTTCTTATATACATAATATTTGACCACAAAAATAATTAGTGTTATACTACTCCCGGGAATTAACTTGGTCATATCCAGATGATCTCCATTGTTCCAAAACACTGGACCAGTCCACAAATTATTCTCAGCAATACATTCATCAATGGGAGGATTTAAAATGAATCGAAAGTTTATGTCCATCAAGCATTGCCTGTTAGAAAAGATCAGCAGCATGTCGCCGAATGATAAACTCCCCTCTGAACGCGATTTAATAGAAGAGTTTGGGGTTTCACGCCCGACGATTCAAAAGGCTCTTTCTGATCTGGAAAATGAAAGAATTATTTACAGGATACCGAGACAGGGATCTTTTGTCTCCGATCTGCGGCTCCGCAAGTCACTGAACAAACTCAAAAGTTTTGCAGAAGACCTCCGTTCTACGGGAGATACCCCATCTACCCGTCTGATTTCCTTTGAGATCATTGAGGCTTCTGAGACCGTGGCCAGACAGTTGGATATAAAACCAGGTGATCCTGTATATTATCTTATCCGTCTGCGCTTTAAGAATGGAGATCCTATTATTTATGACGATTCATATTTCGCACCGTTTTCTGTTAAGGGGATCACTTGTGATGTACTCGTTGATTCTATCTACCAATTCATCGAATCGCACGGCATGAAAGTTTCTATGTCCAAAGAAACGATCAGTGCCGTACTCCCGCCGGAGGCGATCGCGAAAGCATTGGAGCTTCAGGAAGATGAGCCTGTCATCAAACTTGATATGGTCGCTTACTTGTCAGACGGCCGCCCCTTTGAATATACAATTTCACATAAAAACCCCAAAAAATATCTGCTGGAACTGCACTCTTACCGTTAAAAAACAGGAAGAAAACCCTTATCAGGTCTTTCTTCCTGTTTTTATATCATCCATATCGGTTTATGCGGCATCTGCCTGCTTCTGCTTTTTAAATCCATCTTCCAGATACTCAGCTGCCATACATTTTGCTTTTTCAAGCTGAGACAGCTTTTTCTTTTTTCCCAGATCTTCTATAATTTCACGGTAATTTCTCTCCCTAAGTTCATGATCCTCCCGAAATCCTGAAAACACAAAATTCCCGCTTGTCTTATAACCGCAGATAATATTCCCTTCCTCATCGGTAACCAGTACATAAGCGCGGTTCCCCTTCCAGTGACGGGCGAGCCCTACGCTGGATACCGGGCCCGACTTCCTGATCTTTACAAGCTGTTTATTCAGCCTGTGGATCTGAGGCAGTGCCATCAGCCTGCTCACAACGGCCATCGCCAAAAATAACAGCACAACACCAAACAAATTGTTGTTCATAAAACTTCCTCCTTCTGCTCACAAAGCATTGACTCTTCCCCCAATATGTTTTATGGACATATCCATATATAACACTTTTCACAGTGTAAATACTGTGTATTTATCGTATTCTCAAAATAATATACACAAATCAACTCTATGGACATGTCCAGTTCTTGTATTTATTGTACAGGAATTGAAACTTGATTGCAACTGTTATTATCGTGATAAAATCATCATATTAAAGTCAGTCGTCGCAGGCAGGGGGAAGATAGCTGCAGAGCACAACACTCAGATTGAGAAAAAACATAGAACAAGGTGGGCAAGCCCCACACTTCAGCTCCCCAACCCCTCACTCTTTGAGGGGCTTGACAACTTTGCGTACCAGATGCGATTTGACGTAGTCAAATGATTTCCTTACGCATCTGTGTACAACCCGCGGAGCGTTTTTTGTTACTTAGGAAAGACTTTCACGCATTAGCGTGACAAGGTCTTTCCTAAGTAACAAAAAAACAGGGATTTTACTATAAAAATTTCAAATCCCTGTTCTTATAAACGTTGGTTATTACTCTGTTTCTTTATTCCTTTATCTTGGCCCACAATTCAATACAGCAGTCATCCTGCTCAGGTCTGAAATACTTCTGCATCAAAATAGGCTCCGGAATCATTCCTCTCTTTGGAAGCCAGACATCATACAAATACCTGCTTGCTTTATACAAAGCCTCAGAGACAAGAATCTCAAAATTTTCTGCCTCATAACTGCACACGATATACTGGCCCTCTGGCATCGTCCTTTCTTCAGAATCATGATCCTGTTTTCGTTTTTTTGTTCCGACAAAGTAATCAAAATACTCCGGATCACTGCCAGGCGTTAAGATGTCCACATACTCCCTGTTGTGATCTTCAGGCAGCTGTTTCCACAATTCAGTCAGCATATTGATCTTCGGCTCACCCAACTCCTTCACGGATGCTGTCCGGCTCTTTCCTGTAAAAATAACATCCTGCTTCAAATGTTCCTTCCTGATCTCCAGTACCATCTGCTCCACTGCCAGAGGAGCACCCTCCTCGATCAGAGTGTGGTTCAGCATAAGATCGGGCTTTACAAAAGCATCCAGAGTCAGATCACTTTTCCTGTACTCATCTGGCGTAATGCCGTATGTCTCCCGAAATGCCTTTGTCAGGCTGCTGTGGCCTGCAAACCCACACTCCAGGGCCACGTCGAGAATCGTGCAGCTCCGATCCCTGAGCTTTTCTGCGGATTTTGCAAGGCGTCTTAGTTTCAGATATTCATTTACATTTTTGCGGACCAGACGGTGAAACAGCCTCTGATAATAGTACTTAGACAAATGTGCCTTTGCTGCCAGAACATCTACCGAAATCTCATCTCCATAGTGTTCTTCAATATAATCCAGCGTTTTTTGTATTGCTTCCCAAGCGTACATATTCTTCCTCCTGATTCTTTGTGATATAAGACAAGTCTAAAGGATGTTCAAGTTGTATGCTTGCCGTAGAATGCTCTCTTTTTCAACTTTTTCCTCTCTAAAGGAGGTGTCCTGCCGCCCCGCTGTGCCCGCAGTCGGCCAGCTGTTCATCGGGAAGCGTACACACTCTGCGCTCCTTTTCCACCAGCCGGCTTACAAACTCTGTGGACGGGGCTTTTAAAAGATCTTCGGGTGCGGCATACTGTTCAATCTTTCCGCGGTCCATGACCAGCACTTTTGTTCCAAGCTTCAGCGCTTCCGAGATATCATGGGTCACAAACATGACCGTGATCCCGGTTTTCTCATAGATCTGCCTGAGTTCAGTCTGGAGCTGTCCTCTCGTGATCTCATCCACGGCTCCGAAAGGCTCGTCCATCAGCAGGATGTCCGGCGAGGCAGCCAGGGCCCTTGCAATTCCGACTCTCTGCTGCTGTCCGCCGGAAAGTTCTGAAGGATACCTTTCTCTCATATCTTCATCCAGGCCCACGATGCCCATCCACTTCTCCACCGCTTTTTTTGTGCGCTCCTTATCCTTTTTGTTGAGCAGGTCAGGAACATAGGAGATATTTTCTTCCACCGTCATATGCGGAAACAAAACGCTTCCCTGGATGACATAGCCGATATTTCTTCTCAGGCTGATCATATCCATCTCTGAGATATCCCTGCCTTCCACAAAAATACTGCCGCCATCGGGGATTACAAGGCCGTTTACCATTTTCAGAACCGTCGTCTTTCCGCAGCCGGAGGACCCTATCACCGTCACAAATTCACCCCGCTCAACCGTCAGGTCAAAACCTTCTATGACGGTTTTTTCGCCGTATACTTTTTTAATCTGTTTGAATTCAATCGCTTTGCTCATCCGGGCCTCCTTACTTTAACAGTCCTTTGCTTTTGAGAAAATCTTCTGCCGCTTCCTTAGGTTCTTTCTTCTTCGTCTCCACTTCATAATTGATCTTTGCCATCAGCTCATCGGAGAGGATGCCGTTAAGCTTTTGAAATACCGCTTTCAGTTCCGGATGCTCATTCAGCACATCATCCCTGACTACATTTCCGCAGGAATAAGAAGGATAAAAGTTCTTGTCATCTTTCAGGACGACCACATCCGATACGCTCAGCTGTCCGTCCGTCGTAAAAATATTCATCACATCGATCTTCTTTTGTCCGATCGCTTTATATTTCAGGCCAATATCCATGTCCATCGTATTTTTAAACTTGAACCCGTAGGTCTTGCACAGAGCGTCGTAGCCATCTTCCCGCTCGAAGAAATCATACTCCGCTCCAAAAGTCAGCTGACCCGCCGCCCTCTTTAAATCTGAATAAGTCCTTAAGTTATATTTCTCCGCAGTCTCCCGGCGCACAGCCAATCCGTAGGTATTGTTAAATCCGTACATTCCAAGCCACTGCATCCCGCATTTTTCTTCATATCCGGCTTTCAGCTGTCCGAACATATCCTCTGTATAAATGCCGCTCTTTTTCAGTACCATATTCCATCCGGTTCCCGTGTACTCCGGATAAATGTCGAACTCCCCTTTTTCCATGGCCGGCTGGATATTAGAGGTTCCTCCGCCCACACCCTGGGTCAGTTCTGTGTTCAGCCCCGTCTCCTGCTCAATAAGAATACTCAGCATCTCTCCCAGGACATACTGTTCCGTCATCGGTTTGGTTGCAATATGGACAGTATCCTTCTTCTTTTGCCCCCAAAAGGCCCCAGCCGTCAGTGCTGCCGCTATCACAAGAACCAGGATCAATAAAATCCTGTTTGCCTTCCGTGCTTTCCTGTCCCTTACCTTCATTCTTTGTTCCACAAAGCCGAGAATAAAATCCATGGCCAGCGCCAGAAGTGCGATCAGAAGGCTTCCCGCCAGAGTCATCGCCCCATTGTTGGTCGTTATACCGCGGTAGATCGCCACTCCCAGTCCTCCTGCCCCGATAAACGATGCGATACCTGTAAGAGCAATGGTCATTGTGACCATATTTCTGATTCCGGACATGATGACCGGCATGGCAAGCGGAAGTTTGATCTTAAATAAAATCTGCGCCCTTGTGCTGCCCATTCCCTTGGCAGCCTCAAGGATTCCTTCGTCAATGTTGCTCATTCCCGTATGCGTATTTCGCACCATCGGGAGCAGCGCGTATACGGTCAGAGCGATCACCGCAGTGGCATTTCCGATTCCGGAAAATGGGATCAGAAATCCCAGCATGGAGATCGATGGAATCGTATAGAGAAAATTGATCAGTCCAAGAGCCGGTTTTGCATACCTTTGATACTCACTGATCAGGATTCCCACGACACCTCCAAATATAATCGCAATAAAAATAGCAATAAGAGAAATTTCAAGGTGCTCGAAAGCCAAGCCCATGAAAAATCCGCTCCGCTGTGTTAATACGTTCCACATTTGATGCAGCATAGACTATCCATCCTTCCTTTGAATTGCGCCCGCAGGACACTGTTCCTTACAAAGTCCGCAGTGCAGGCAGTGTTCCTGCTGTATTTTATAAGGCTTTCCCTCACTGATGCATTGCTGGGGACATACGTCCCTGCACGTCCCGCAGCCGATGCAGGCTTCTGTGATCAAAAAGCCTTTTTCTTCTTTTTTCATTGTGCCGATGGTGAAGCGTTCCCTGTAAATCGGAACTTTCCCCAGATCGAAAAACTCCAGCCAGCCGTCCTCGATGCAGAAAGCCTCCGAGATATAACGGCTTTCCCCCGGATACACATCGTTCATCATCGGGTTTTCCTCAAAGATCCGGTCAATCCACATTTTTTGATCCGAAAGCTTTTTCACCGGGCCGGAGAGCCGCACCATCTGAAATTCTTTATTCATTCCTGTAATGGCTGTATATTCATTTGCCATCAGCTGTCGGTAAAAGTCTTTCCCTCTTTCCGTACAAAAATACAGCTTTTCTCCCTCTGCGATCATGACATCGATGATGCGCACCTGGGGATGTCCTTCTTTATCGACCGTTGCGAAGGCCACATCTTTGATCTCTCTTAATAATTTAATACACTCTTCTGCTGTCATCCCTTTATCCTCCTTTGTGACTGCCCAGATTCTAACCACATGATAATTCCCCGATCTCCAAACGTAAAGTACGCACAAAAAAGTAGGATGGTTACCGCCAGGAAATCTGGTATCTTTCGGATACCATAAAATGCAGAAAGGAGCGGCTAACTCTGATTAACCGCTCCTCACTATTCTTCACTGATAATTTCAGCTTTAAAGACATTGATCGTATCCGCGTCAGGACAACAGAACACCGCCGTTCCTTCCGGCTGACCCGGAATGGTTCCCCCGTATCTTAAAATATCAACATACGGAAACGCCACATGCATAGCCATCGGACAAAGCCGGCCCCTCTCCGTATCAAAATCAAAACTGTCTCCGACCCTGTGTCCCCGGTGACAACCGTGATCCCCTTTTCTTTCGACCAATGTAAGTTTAATCTTCGGACGACTCAAAATTAAGCACCTCCAAATTTTTCTCAATCGGTATTCCCTTAAATTTATCAGCTGTTTCATGGTTAATAGCAATCAGCTGTCTGACCGCAGACATAGCTCTCTGCGCCGCTTTTTCAAGCGCTGTTCCATTCAGCACCTGGCTTGCGAGAATGGCTGAAAATATATCTCCGGTTCCGGGAAAGCGAACCGGAATCTGTTCAAACGGAAGCTCAGACACCGTATCCGTCTGATGATCATAGATCAAAACAAAATCCCCGGCCTCCGTCTTTACACTCGTGATGACGATAGATTTCGCACCAAGCTTTCTGAGCTTTTTGAGAATCTCTCTGCCCTCTCCCTGGGTAATGACTTCCTTTCCCTGACACATACCCGCCAAAAAGCTTGCTTCCGTCAGGTTCGGCACAATCACATCGGCCAGGGAACACAGATCTCTCATATAGCCGACGGTTTTTTCTTCAATTCCATTGTAAAGCTTTCCTTCATCTCCCATAATGGGATCGACAAAAATCCAGGTTCCTTTCTTTTTCTGCTCTCTCAGATAGCCTGAAATCAGTTTCACCTGCTCTTTGGAAGCGATAAATCCCGTGCAGACGGCGTCAAAAGAAAATCCCAGTTCCGCCCAGACTTTCATCGTCTTCCTCATATACTCAGTGGTCTCTAATATCTCGAACTTTCCATAGTCGAGAGTGTTTGAGACCAGTGCAGTGGGAAGGTTATATAAATTAAGTCCGGCGTGGGTCATGACCGGCAGCATGGCAGACAGGGCCACTTTGCCGTAACCGGCCAGATCATTGATCAACAGTATTTGGTCTTTCATGTAATTCCTCATCTTTCCCTACTCTATATTTTTTTCCAAAACACTTATGAGCCGCTTGTAGTCAATCGGTTTTGAGACATGATCATTCATGCCTGCTGCCAGTGCCTTAGCCATATCCTCCGCAAAGGCATTGGCTGTCAGGGCGATCACCGGAACCTTAAGAGCCTGGGGATGTGTGCTGCTCCGGATCTCTTTTGCTGCGGTGTATCCGTCCATGACGGGCATCTGCAGATCCATAAGGACTGCCTGATAATATCCGGGTTCAGAGGCCAGAAACATATCCAGAGCTTCCTTTCCATTTTCTGCGTTTTCAACCGCGAAGCCCGCTTCGGTTAGTATGGTTTCCGCAATCTCCATATTAAGTTCATTGTCTTCTACCAGCAGAAGCCGTTTGCCCCTGAGTCTGTCCGAGCACCTGGTATCAGACCCTGGCCCATCCTGAATTTCAAATCCCGCCATCCTGTGCTCCGCAACCTGATCCGAATCGGCGATCTTCAGATTCAGAGTGACGATAAAACGGCTTCCCTGACCCTTCCGGCTTTCTGCCTGGCATTGCTTAGCATAACACGGTTTATTCTCTGTGCCCATTTGCTTATAACAAAACTCAGATGATTTTCACTCCTAAGAAACGCACCAGATCCATAGCCTGCATCGGGCCGATCTTCAGCCCGCGCAGTTCCCGAAAAGTATCGGATATCATGACTCCCTCGATGTTGCTGTCCGATAAGTCGATGCCTTCCAGCTGCGTCTTAAAAAAATCGACTCGGGAAAGGTTCACTTTTTCAAACCGGATTTTTTTAAACTTTACTTCCGCAAAAAACGCTTCACTGAAATCAACTCCTTTAAGTCTGCAGCCGTCCCAGAGCGTGCCTTCATAGTTGGCATAGTGATAACATCCTTCTTCAACCATTGTTGTGCGGAACGTGCTCTGACTGAAGTCTCCTCCGTCACCTTTGCATCCCCATATTTCCGTTTCTTTTAAATAGCAGGATTGAAATCTGCAGTTAGAGAAATCACAGTTCAGGAATTTTACATTGTAGAACATAGAACCGCTTAAATCACATGATACAAACCTGCATTTTTTGAAACAAACATGATTAAATTCTACCTTTACAGGCATTTCCAGACACAGTATCTCACCTTCATATTTTTTTTGTATCAGCGGCTCTTCCTCGGCCGCTGCCTTTATCACATCGTCTTCCAGCATTCCGCACCTCCTTTTGTCAATCCTTTTCCGCCGCCACGATCAGCATCATAGGACGGCGCAATCCATTGGCTGATCTTTTCTGCCAACGCTTCAAAATCCTTCACGTAATGGAATGCAAGTGAGCTGATGACCACATCAAAAGATTCCTTTGGAAAGTCCAGATCTTCCATGGCATATCTTCGGTACCGGATCTTTTCATGGCTGTTCCTTTCTCCTGCAGTCTCTAACATTTTACTGAAATATCAATGCCTGTCACAGATTCAGCCCCCTTCTGGGGCCCGTAGACCGCACTGCATCCATGATACCCGCACAGAGGATTGGTCACGTCATATGCCATCTCAAACTTACATTCACTTAATTCCGGAAGCACGCAGGTGTCCGTAATCCTCTCAAGCTCAGCGAGTCCTCTGGCTCCAAAAGAAACCTGCTTACCCCCGGCATTCAGGAATCCGTATCCCAAAGCCTGAAGCATCCCAATCCCGCCGTCATTGGTTGCACTTCTGCCAATTCCAATGATAAATTTTCGGCAGCCTTTCTGCACAGCATCCCGGATAACTTCTCCAACTCCATAAGTTGTTGTGTACATCGGATTTCTGTCTTTTTCAGAAACCAGCGTTATACCGGCTGCACCAGACATTTCAATAACAGCTGTGCCGCTTTTTTCAATCATACCATAACCCAGAACACCCTGCCTTTGATCTCATGACACCCCCTGCAGTCGGCCGGATAATATTCTCATTCAATACATACGGTGCCGCAGCAGCTCATCTTTTTTTCCACAAGTGCTTTCACCTTCCCCCGTTTGCGTTATGTGCGTATCTTATGTTGACATTCGCTGCATTCTGCATCATGCAGGGAAATAATACCGCCGCAGTTCGGGCATTTGTATTTTCTCCGATGCTTTTCTAACAAGACTTCCATGCCATGCTCTTTCACATCATTGCTGTTTTCAAGCAGGCTTGCATGATACCGGGAGTTATAGCTTTTTTCCAATGATTTTATCTGCTTACATGGAAAATCAGCACACTCATAACAATAGGTGATATTTTTTCCGGCGGTACAGTCTTTGATCCTGCATTTCCGGCAGTGTTCCGGTTTTCCCCGGTCACTGTTCAGACATCCGGCACAAGGTTTTTTATGATAACAATGTTTGTAACAAACCATGCAGTTCATCCCACAGGGTGCAAACATGTCTGCTTCAATCTTCTCCGGCATTCTCATCTTCCAGCCTCCTTATGTTTCTTTTCCTTCCAGGAATCCGGCAATAACCTCTGCCGCCTTCTCGGCACAGGAGAGAATTGCGGGATGTACCCCTTCCGGGAAAATACATACTTCTGCATTGGTTTCTTTGGTTATTGCACGATATTCATCCTGAAAATCTGATCTGCACATGTCATCTCCCTTGCTGCCCATCAGCAGGAGAGGATTGTTTAGCGCGCTCAGCGGCTTTGTAAATAAGGGCAGCTTCTCTTTGGCACACTGTACCATCGCACTTGTATCCATATCCACGATGCGTTCCCAGTCTTCCCCCTGGCACCACTCGTAAAATGCTGTCCCCATTTCGTCCTTCTTGGCATCTGCCCGCTCCTTAAGCAGATTCTCTGCAAAGTCGTCTGCCAGAGTACGTCCGTCAAAACTGTCCGCCACTACCTTGTCCACCAGATCGGGGCGTTCCAAGGCTGCATTGACTGCCGCCCATGCACCGCCGCTGGTTCCCACAAGGTTTACCTTTCCAAGATCCAGATGCTCAAGCAGAGCTATAGTCTGTCTTGCCTCTTCCATCCAGAGTTCCGCCGGAAATGCTTCCAGCCTGTCTGATTTCCCATGGCCCAAAAAATCAATAAGAATTACATGAAACTTATCTTCATATAAAGGCAGTATAAATTCAAACATCCTGGAAGATGCTGTGTTCCCGTGCAATAACACTACGGGTTTTCCGCTTCCTGTTTCTTTGTAATAAATCTTTTTTGACTGATAATTAAAATATGACATCCTTTGCCTCCTGACCGTTTCTTTGTTTACGCCTCTTATCGATCAGCAAGGCTATGGAAACACCAACGCCCTGCTGTCAGTGCTTCATCATCCAAATTCCCATAATCTCAACCTCCATTCTATGTATATGTTCAGTATAACATAGAACTGTGCAGATTCCATTCAATTTTTTGTCATCCTTCATCTTGACATTTCTTCTTTCTTGAAGCATGATTTGATTAATATGATCTGTAATACATTTTTGAGGTTGCACATATGAAAAAGATTTTAGATGAGCGTTTAATTTATGAAATCCTCTCTGTAGTGGAAGAAATTCCCCTGGGGAAGGTTGCGACTTACGGCCAGATTGCCCGTCTGATCGGCAGAAAAAAAAACGCAAGACTTGTGGGCAGGGTCCTTGGCATAGCAGAGTACTACGGCAGTTATCCCTGCCACCGTGTGGTCAATCACGCCGGAAGACTGGTCCCGGGCTGGCATGAACAAGGACTGCTTTTATTAGAAGAAGGCGCTGTGTTTAAAGATGATTGGCATGTCGATTTGAAAGCTTGCCAATGGGACGAATAGACAGCTGCTTTATTATTCCTTATATTTGACACCGTTATACCATATGTCAGGTCAGCACCCACTTTTTTATACTCAACCTTGTATTGGGTTTTGTATCGCGGCTCATTCCAATCCCCCAAACAGGAATTGATTGTGTCACACTGCCGTCCTCGTTTTTGGGCTGATTCTCGCACCAGGCTTTGGACTCCTCATGGCCCTCCCAACTCCCCATATGGGCTTTCTGCCAATGTGCACCCATTGCATGGGCCAGAAGATATGGGATGTTCGGATCTGCCGGAGCAGTTCCGATACTGACCTTGGCCTGATAATCATCAGACTTTATGATATCCTTATATTTAATTCCGCCAATCCTGTATCCCCACATCAGACATTCATATATAATCTGTAACAATTCTTCTTCATTCAATCTATTCACTCTCTTCTGCATTTTCTTCCAAAATCAGCAAGTTAATTTGAACATTCAGTGATAGCTTCTCTAAGGGCAAAACATATTAAGCACTCAGATGACTTTTTTCCCTATGCTTCTTGGATAAAGGAAGAACAGCCAGCACCCCACCCCTCTCAGGAACTCCGGTAATTTCTCCTGACAAGCGCTTCACATTTAAGGTCCACAGTACCTTCACTCAGTTATGCCCAACAAAAAAACAGGGCTGCAATGAATCTGTCAAACTCATTGCAGCCCTACAACTGTTATTACTTGTTCCTATATCACTTTTCCATAATCACACATTATGTCGATGTGTATTCCAATACAGTGTTGATTCTCTGACTGCCACTCTGGATTCCATTTCAAACATTTGTGACTCCATGCCCTCATTGATTTGTTTGAGCAGCACTTCTACCGCCTTTTTCCCAATTTCCTCCAGCGGTTGAGCTAAAGAGGTCAATTTCGGAGTCATTTCTTTTGCAAGCAAAGAATTATCAAACCCCGCAACTGCGATATTCTGAGGAACAGAATACCCTAGTTCTTTAAATGCCGCAATTGCCTCACATGCCGCAATATCATCATTTGCCAGAAAAACTTCACTACTTAATCCCTTCGAATCAGCATAACGTTTTATACTCTCGAATACCTGAGATGCATTCATATTTTCAGGTGGATTACATTCTATCACATCTGTCAACTCCACATGATTTGCCAGAAGATAATCCACGAAGCCAGCAAATTTTAAACTAGAGGTTGATTTCTTTACTGGTCCGATATAGCCTATTTTTTGAAAACCTACATTCAAAAAATGTTTTGCCATCTGCTGTCCGCCATTATAATGAGAGATAAATATAGAATTAAATCCTTCCACCCTTTTTGTGATCATTGTAACCGGAAGATTCAACCGTTTATAAGAACTTGAACTCAGTTTGGTTGAAACTGGTACTGCAATAATTCCGTCCACTTTTCTTTGCTTTAATCCTTTCAATATGTTCTTTTCTTTTTCCAAATTACGTTTTGTATTACATATAATCACACTATAACCTTCATAAAAGGCCTGATTTTCAATTGCTTCGATTATCTCACTAAAAAAAGGATATGCAATTTCCGGTACAACTACTCCAATTATATTGGTACTGTTTCCTGCCAAACTCTGTGCAATTAAATTTGGTTCATATCCCAGTTCCTTTACCCAATGCAGTACTTTTTTTCTGGTAGCTGCGGTTACGGAAGGATGATTCGAGAGTACTCTTGAAACAGTTGCCCGAGAAACATCAGCCTTCTCAGCAACATCCTGCATACTTGCCATATATAAATTCCCCTTCTGTCAAAATTCACTTTAAATAAGTTCATTTTAGAGGATTTATACTCGATAGTCAATCTCTATACAACAAACTACAGGAATCTACTTGAAATAATCGCCATTGTTTTGAAAATGCATCTGATCTTATTTTTCCCAAAGCAAGTCCAATTTCCATCAATTCTTTTCCTGAATAGATTCTCTCTTCCCCGGAAACCTGGTAATAGGATTTTGGCTTCAATCCCCTCAGTCTCAGACGTTTTGTTACCGTATTCGGTTTCATAAGTATCTGCACATAAGCAACTAAAACTTCTGTTTCATTTTGACTGACATGCATCCATGCATATTCATTTCCCGACTCAAGACCCTTCAATCGGTACAATGTCCCTCGCTGTACAACATTTCTGATTTCTTTATAGAATGTAATCTCTTCTGATATCTGCTCTACCTCTTTTTTAGCAAGTCGGTTTAGATTTAATTCCAGGCCCATATTTCCCCACATAGCTACAACAGCTCTTGTTTTCATCGGAATACATCTTTCTGTTTGATGATTGGGAATCTCTGAAATATGGCATCCCATAGCAATGGATGGGTAAACCATAGATGTTCCATATTGAATTGCCAGCCGCTCTATCGCATCTGTATCATCACTTATCCATATTTGAGGCATATAATACAACATTCCCGGATCACAACGCCCTCCGCCTCCGGCACAGCCCTCAAACAATATATCAGGAAATTTCCCAGTCAAAGATTCCAGTACTTGATATAATCCAAGAATATATCGATGTGCCTGTTCCTTTTGTCGCTCTGTCTCCAACCAGGTAGAACCCATGTTAGTGAAATTACGGTTCATATCCCACTTCACATAAGTAATATGACATTGTTCCAGAATATCTCCTACACTTTTTATGATATATTCGCACACTTTTGGATTGCTCAAATCTAATACATATTCATCCCGAGATTTCTCTAATCTACGGTTTTGTACCTGCATAACCCAATCCGGATGTTCGCGATATAGCTTGCTATCTGGTGAAACCATCTCTGGTTCAAACCAAAGTCCAAAGGCAATCCTTTTTTCTTCAATCACCTCAATCAGCGAGGATAATGTCCCTCCTAATTTTTCTTCGTTAGCTATCCAGTCGCCCACCGATGAAGTAGTGTCATTACGTTTTCCAAACCACCCATCATCCAAAACAAATAACTCTGCTCCTACTTCTGCTGCTTTCTGTGCCAGAGAAACCAGCTTTTCCCGATTAAAATTAAAATAATTTGCTTCCCAACTATTTAATAAAACCGGGCGTTCCTTTTGGGCAAATTTTTTAGGAAGAAGGCAGTCTTGATATAGTCGATGGTAAATTCTGGACATTTTCCCCAATCCGGTGTCTGAGTATACAAGAACCACCTCCGGTGTCTGAAATGTTTCTCCCGGTATCAGCTTCCACGAGAAGTCAAATGGGTGAATTCCTATTTGAAATCGTGTATTTTGATGCATATCAACCTCTGCATTGATTTGGAAATTTCCGCTATATACAAAGTTCATTGCATACACTCTACCCGTATTTTCATCTGTTTCAGGAGTTACAAGTGCAGCAAATGGATTCTGCCCATGTCCGCTGGCGCCACGAATACTGCCAATTGACTGCGTTCCTTGCTCAAGATGTCTGCGTTTTATATGACATTCTCTCCCCCATGCACCAGACAGGTGAAACATTTCAAAATCGCATTCCAGCAAGTCAATATTGGCTGAACATATTTTTTCAATACAGATTTCTTCTTTCTGGTTTTGATTTATAACCCGTACAGACTGCGTAATTGCATCATGTTTCTCAAAAACCCCAAACGTCAGTATAACTACCATTTTCTTTAGATTATCATACAATTCTAGTTCCAAAACTTCACTGTCATCTCTTGATAATACTGAAGGTAAGCCATCCACCTTTTCCTTGTTTTTATAGATACGATGTGATTTGTATCTTAAATCCGTAATTCTGGAGCCATCTTCATAAGAAAATGAAAAAGCAGGTTCTCTTAAATCTGAATACCCATAAGAAGGATATATTTGCGGCATCTGTTCTAATTTAAAATCTTTTTGTCCATTTGCATCTGCAAGATAGCTTGCACGCGTAATATCACTAATAATATAGCTAACATCAGAACACTCAATTTTACCTCCCCAATATGGCACAAAAACATATCCATATTCAGATACCTGCAATACAAGAGAAGTGTCGCAGGTGTTCAGAAAAAATAGCCTCTGACTATTCTTATTTTCTAATACACGAATCATCTTCGTCCCTCACTTCACCACTTAGTCATTACTCATGACTTCCTTCGGAACAGCAAAAAACCAGGTTAATGCAAATGCTGTTGCAAAAACTCCTGCTGCCAAAAGAATGTACATGATTAATTGACCTGGGGAATATACATATAACAGAATACCCGGAATTGTTGTAATTCCGTTTCCGGTTCCTTTCAGCCCAATCAACGTGGCTATCATACCTGCAACCCCATTTACACAACAGCTTAAAATAAACGGTTTCAATCCATATCGTAAAATAACACCAAATAATGCCGGTTCACCAATGCCCAGCAGCGCAGAAACAGTTGCACTCGGTCCAATAGCGCGAATTTCTTTCTTCTTTGCTTTTAAAGCGATTGCGAGACAAACTGCTGAGGAAGAAAATCCGCACATACAAAGAATAGCATTAAAAGGATTAAATCCTGTATTAGCCAGAAGGCTAATCTCCAGCATATTGAAGATATGATGCACTCCTGTCAAAGTAATAATGGACCAGAAAAATCCTACAAAAGCCCCTCCTAAACCAAGCGGCAGGCTCAAACCAGTTTCTACGATATTAAGAAGAACATTTTCAAATGTATGTAAAATCGGTCCGATAACAACTAATGAAAGCATAAGCATAATAAATAACACTAAAAACGGGGTTACCATAAAATCAAATGTTGCCGGAATCGTTTTTCTCAATTTCTTTTCCAACTTACTGCCAATCACGCCTGCCACAAACGCAGGAAGAATACTTCCCTGATATCCTACAATCGGAATCTTATCAAATAAATATAGTGGTGTAACTCCACTGGATGGGTCTGCAACCGAATAAGCATTCGGCAACGCGCCATTTACAAGCATTAGTCCCAGAATCAATCCCAGAATCGGAGACTCGCCAAATACACGGAAGGTTGACCAGCATACAATAGCCGGCAAAAACGTAAATGTAGTGCCCGATAGAACATCAATCAGGGCAATTATCGTTTGTGGAACATCAGACACGCTCATTCCCAGCAATGTAAGGAAATTATTATTCAATAATGCACCTTTTAAACCAAGAAACAAACCAGTCGCTACTAATGCTGGAATGACTGGTACAAACACATCACCAAATGTACGAATTGCCTTCTGCACCTTATTTTTTCCGTCCATTTTTGCTTCTTTAACTTCACTTGCCGTAGTTTCATTAATGCCGAGCTTGACTACTTCTTCATATACCCGGTTTACATGCCCTGTTCCCAAAATAATTTGGAATTGACCCGCTGTGAAGAACGTTCCCTTTACACCTTCAATACTGCCAATTGCCTTTTCATCAATTGTCTCTTTATCAGCCACAATAATTCTAAGACGAGTAGCACAATGTGCAACGGACTTGATATTTTTCTGGCCACCGACACATTTAATAACCTCTTTTGCTATTTGGTGGTAATTGTAACTCATAAAATCCTCCTTTTCGATTTATGAAACACTATTGTTCTTTTGTACGCGCGTTCATTATGTTCATATTATATATCACATTTTTTAGCCTGTCAATTCCCATTTCAGTATTTTAAATACAAATTTTCTATTTTCATAAAAACACAACTTCATTTCCACCAAACAATCCCGCAACCCCGCATAAAATCAAG
>OBWM01000697.1_pt1 | contig 24397 bp, 23 predicted proteins | sample 1538041 | NCBI WGS metagenome assembly OBWM01 (sample SAMEA2580049, study PRJEB22360) | human gut metagenome | biome: human gut; feature: human-associated habitat; material: faeces | place: Denmark | collected 2008/2010
AGAAGAATTCCCTCCTTCCGTGGCCCTCACTGGCCCCCGCCTCTCTGAGCATGGAGATGATCCGGTCGCTGGTTGTACCCCGGACGATAGAGTCGTCGATCATGATGACTCTCTTTCCTCTCACAGATTCTTTTAAGACATTCAGCTTAACCTGCACGCTGGACTCCCGGCTGCTCTGTTTCGGTTTAATAAATGTCCGTCCCACATAAGTATTTTTCACAAAAGCTGTTCCATAAGGAATTCCCGATTCCAGAGAGTAGCCCAGTGCAGCGGCATTGCCGGATTCCGGCACACCCACAACGATGTCCGCATCCACCGGTGAATCAATCGCCAGATACTTTCCCGCCTGAAGCCTTGACTGGTACACGCTGACTCCGTCAATACAGCTGTCCGGCCGCGCAAAATAGATGTATTCAAAAACACATCTGGCGGCTTCTCCCTTTGGAAGGCACATACTGCAGTCTGACTGAATGCCGTCTTTTGTGATCGTAACGATCTCACCCGGCTCCACATCCCGGACGAACTCAGCCCCTACCGTATCCAGAGCACAGGTCTCAGATGCCAGGATGTAGGCATTATCTCTCTTTCCGATGCAGAGCGGCTTAAAGCCATATGGATCTCTTGCCCCGATGAGCTTTCTTGGAGACATCACCACAAGAGAGTATGCGCCCTTTATCTTGCGGATGGCCTTTGCCACTGCGTCTTCCACGCTGTGGGTATTGACCCTCTCCCGGGCAATATGATAAGCGATCACTTCAGAATCTATGGTTGTCTGAAAAATAGCCCCGGAATATTCCAGTTCATGCCTTAACTCCAGCGCATTGATCAGATTACCATTGTGGGCCAGTCCCAGAGTACCTTTGACATAATTTAATACGAGCGGCTGCGCATTCTCGGGACAGCTCTGTCCTGCAGTAGAATATCTGACATGGCCGACACCAATATCGCCTTTCAGTTCGCCTAACGATTCCTGAGTAAAGACTTCATTACATAGTCCCATACCTTTTCTGGAAGAAACCTTCCCTTTCGGACCGTTGGTATCGGAAACCGCGATTCCGCAGCTCTCCTGTCCCCGGTGCTGAAGCGCAAATAAACCATAATAAATTGTAGAAGCCACGTCATTGCCGTCAAAATCATAGACTCCGAAGACGCCGCACTCTTCTCCTAACTTGTCAAAACGTTCTATGTCCATTTTCAAGCCTCTCTTAAGAATAAATTATAAGCCAAGTCTTCTATATACTTCTTCGTATGCCTCTTCCACGTCCCCTAAATCTCTGCGGAAACGGTCTTTGTCTAATTTCTGGTTTGTCTCTAAATCCCAAAGACGGCATGTGTCCGGAGAAATCTCATCTGCTAAGATGATCTCATCTTTATAACGGCCGAATTCAATCTTAAAGTCAACCAGTTTAATGCCGATCTTCTTAAATTCCTCAATCAATGCCTCGTTTACTTTAAATGCATACTCTGTGATACGTTCTACTTCTTTGCGGTTGGAAATACCGATAGCATAAGCAAAATATTCGTTAATCAATGGATCTCCAAGATCATCATCTTTGTAGCTGAACTCAAGGGTTGGCTCTAACAATTCAAACCCTTCTTCAATTCCAAGTCTTTTAGAAAAGCTTCCTGCCGCCACGTTGCGGATAATCACTTCCAAAGGTACGATCTCTACCTTTTTTACAACGGTTTCACGATCGCTGAGTTCCTGTACATAGTGAGTCGGAACACCTTTTTCTTCCAGCATCTTGAACATATAGTTGGACATGCGGTTATTTACAACACCTTTTCCGATGATCGTTCCCTTTTTTTCACCGTTGAATGCTGTCGCATCATCTTTATAGTCAACGATCAACAAGTCCGGATCTTCTGTCGTAAATACTTTTTTGGCTTTTCCTTCATATAATAATTCCTGTTTCTCCATGTCTTATCTCCTTTATTCTTCTGCTTTTGCTGCATTGCCTCAAACCGGAGGCTTCCTCACAAATAGTATCACATATAAAAAACCAGTGCAATATTTTCTACTGCACTGATTTTTATTTTTCGACAAACAAAAAAATTATTAGTCATCCTCAAGAAGGTTGGTATCCGGCGGTATCACGCCCCTTTTCAGCTTCGTGTAAATGATCCTTCTCACAGCTTTATCTATGACAGATTCCTTGATCTCCCCATTTTTTACAGCCTTTCTCACGGCCTTAAACGCCTGTCCCAGATTCTCCGGCATAACGACAATATTTACGCCTGCCTTTACCGCCTTCACCGCAGCCTCTCCTGAAGTATAGTTATCTGTGATGGAATTCATATTCATAGCGTCGGTCAGGATCAGACCGTCATATTCCAATTCATCTCTTAAAATGTCCGATATTACCCTCTCGCTTAAACTGCACGGCTCCTTTTCATCCGTTACATTGGTAAGGATCAGGTGGGAAACCATGACTGCGTCAGCGTCTGCATCCATACCGCTTTCAAATGGAAGAAACTCTTTTTTCCTCAGCTCCTGGATAGACTGCTTCGTCTCCACTGCCCCTCTGTGAGTATCTCCAAGAGCGTCGCCGCTTCCCGGAAAATGTTTTAATGTCGCAGAAATCTGCTGCTTCTGCATACTTTTCACCAGTGTCTTAACGATGGATGCCACTTCCTTGGCATCAGAGCCAAAGGCCCGGTTTCCAACCTCAGTGTTGTTCTCATTCGAGAGAACATCAGCCACAGGGGCCAGATTCATATTGATGCCAAGAGCCTTGAGCTGTCTGCTCTGCTCCTTCCCCATCTTGGCGATCTGCTTGTCTGTGTAGGTCTCCCCGATTTCTTTGGCGTCAGGATACTGGCTGACTGCGTCCGGCAGCTTTGAGGCAATCCTCGAGACAGTGCCTCCCTCTTCATCAGCCGCTATAAACAGCGGTACATAGGAAGCGCTCTGAAGATCCTTCGTAAGCTGCTTTAACTGCTTCTCAGAATCTACATTTTTTGAAAACAGAAGAATCCCGCCCACAGGATATTTCTTCATAGTCTTTTTCATGGAAGCTGTAACCTTTGTCTGATTCTTGCTGCCCGAACTGTCCAGAGAGTACATGGATACCATAAAGAGCTGTCCGATCTTCTGTTTCAGAGTCATCTCCTTTGTAATATCCTTTGCCATCCCCTGCAGGGTGGCCTCGTCCAGATCTTCCGTTTTCGTATAATCCTTTTTTCCGTCAATGTTGCACCCGCATAATAAAAGACAGAGTGCCAGCAGCATGCATATAATACGTCTTCTCATCATAAAATTTCCTTTCATAATTGAACTTATTATAGCATATATCGGCACTTCTGTCATTGTCCCGGCATTTAAAACTTTCTGTCTTACGGAAGGATCGGGAACAGGATCATCGCCTTAAACTGATCTCCGTCGATCTCGATCTTAAATTCTCCCCCGCAGTTTGCCGTAAAGCTGTCTGCGATTGAGAGTCCCAATCCGTTTCCTTCGCTGGTTCTGGATTTTTCTCCCCTGTAAAAACGTTCCATGATCTCTTCCTCTGTAAAGTCCATCTCATATCCGGACGTGTTCTGTACCGTCAGACAGACTTTATGATTCTGATTAGAGATCGTAACAAATATCCTTGTACCTTTCAGAGAATATTTCAGTGCATTTTCCAGTATATTCTGCACCACCCGGTACATGCGGTTCACATCCCCTTTGAATTTTGTGTATTGTGCTTCACACTGGAATCGGATCTTAAACCCGGCTTCTTCTATCTGATCACTCATATCCTCCAGCGTTTGTTCCATCAGTTTCTTAAGATCCATCGGCTCCAGTGTCACCTTGGCCTCACCGCTGGTGGATTTGGCAAGTTCAAACAGATCAGCGATCGTATTTTTCAGTCTCTCCGTTTTCTGATTCAATATGGTCACATAATCCCTTGCCTCCGGAGAAAGTGACTCATCTCTTGCAAGAAGGTCCACATAACTGATGATCGACGTGAGCGGCGTTTTCAGATCATGGGATACATTTGTGATCAAGTCGATCTTCATGCGCTCCCCTTTCATCTGGTCCTGAAGGGATTTATCCAGACCGCTTCCGATATTGCTCAGCTGTTTCGACGCGTTATAATACAGGGATTCCTTCGGTATGTCTGCATCGGCTTTCAGATCTCCCTCCGAGATCCTCTCGATCTGCCGGATCAGTTTTCCAAGATCCCTCTGCTGTGCCGCAACCTCATCAAAATGTTCTCCCAGATATTTCATTCCAAGGACACCCACACAGAGGGCGATCACTGCCAGCAGAGGCGACCATCCGATCATAAACAGCCCTGCAAAGAAAATTGCCAGCATGAGATATTTCCCTTTACGGTAAATGGAAAGTCTCTCCACAGCCAGGCGGTCTGCAAACTCCAAAGCTTCTTTTTCCGTCTCTCGTCTCCGCCTGTTCCTGCGAAACCATCTCCGGGCCGTGCCCACGCAAAGTGTGTGTTCTAAAAATGTTCCTTCTTTCAGTCGCCAGACTGTTGTTTGCAGACAGATAGACAGCACCATCCCGATCATCAGAAGTACGATCCCCACAAATGTCATAATCGGTATCAGATCTTCCTGCTGAAGAGCACCGATGGATGCAGCCGCCACTGTTCCTGTTCCCATGAACAGTCCGAAGCCAATGACGCACAGGATCACCTCGTACCAGATGCGGTCGATATTTTCAAAAAAGCGTGCGCGGCTTTTCTGAAGTGCAAACAGCACAGACAGAACAAGCAGTCCCAATACCTCTGCTCCCAGTAAAATGGACAGCTTGATCATCATTTCTTTCCTCACATCGGGAAATGTCTTATAGTGTTTATTCAGCGCGTTATAATACCCATCGTAAAAGCCTACTTCGATCACTGCTGATTCCAGTCTCTGCTGTTTTGCATCGTCAATGAAGAATGTCTGTGGCAGAGTGAGGCTTCCCCTGTTCATAGAGTTTCCGCTGATATTATAAAAATCCGACGGTGACATAATATTGTCTTCGTAATCATCATAGACCTCATCCGTATTTGCGTTGCTTGAATATTTTGCTCTTATGCTTTTGTTTGGATTCAATCCATACCCCAGCGTATCGTTTCTGTTGATCACGATCTTTTTCTTAAATACAGGTTTTCTTACCGTCTTGGCATCGCCGCCGTATTCTTTCGTCACGGCTTTTTTTCCGTAAGGCTGGATCGTAAGTTTTGCCTTTACAAAAATCTCGTTCTCAAGATTGGACGGAAGTTCTGATTCAGCATCGTCATAATTCTGGTCCATCAGATTGTTCGCTTTCACCCATTTGTTTAAAATCCGCTGGACGGCATGCACGTAGTAATCGGAGTCTTCCATCCGCTCACCTTTTTTAATCGTTGTAAAATCCAGTCCGTCATTATAATTATCCATGGTATGCATCTGATAGATGCCGAACAGCACTCCGCCTACCATGGCGATGATCACCGCAGCGATCAGTCCGCTGTTAATCCATTTTTTCCATTTTGTATCCAATTCCCCATACCACCTTTAAATATTTTGGGTTCTTCGGATCGATCTCAATCTTTTCACGGATCCTCCGAATATGAACCATCACTGTGTTTTCTGTTGCATAAGCCGCTTCTTCCCAAACTCTTTCATAAATCTCTTCCGCAGAAAAAACTCTGCCCGGATGTCTCATCAAGAGATTCAGGATCTTAAATTCCGTGGCTGTAACTTTCACCGATTCCCCGTCCACATAAATGCATTTTCCGTCCAGATCCAGTGTCAGTCCGCCAAGGATCAGCTCGTTCTTTTCTTCCGGTCCTGCTGCCTTACTTCCAAGCTGTAAATACCTGCGAAGCTGGGATTTTACCCTTGCAACCAGTTCATCCGGCCGGAAAGGCTTGCTGATATAATCGTCTGCGCCCATGGAAAGTCCGAGGATTTTGTCACTCTCCTCCGTTTTTGCAGATAAGATGATGATGGGAATGTTTTTGCTCTCCCGGATTTTCATGGTAGCTGAAAGTCCGTCCATGCCCGGCATCATGATGTCGATGATCAAGAGCTGGATATCCTGCTCCACAAGTACATCAAGAGCCTCCAGTCCATTATAGGCGGGAACTACTTCGTATCCTTCCAGTTCCAGGCGCTTTTTGATCGCCCCCACAATTTCTCTGTCATCATCTACTACTAAAATCTTGGGCTGTTTCATTGTCTTCCTCCTCTTTTTCTTTGTAACCACAGTGTATCATTCAATTCTGAGTTTTCATTGAATACAATTCTGAAAAAAATCTTACAATCGTTGTTTTATTTCTTTTTCTTCGGCGCACAGTCCTTAAGTTCCGGGAGTGCGCCTCCTGCCACAGCCCACAGATAAAGGCTGGCCACAGTGCCATATGGGCTGTATCTGCCCGCGTACTTTGCAAATAATTTGGGAGTTATGTTTCTGTGATGATAAAGCATCCTCATCCCCCTCTGGATCGCAAGATCAGAATAACTTACGATATCCGGCCGCTGCATGGAAAACGTCATCAGCATCTCCGCCGTCCAGGCCCCGACTCCGGGCAGTTTTGTAAGCTCATTCTTGACCTGTTCATCCCCGGCCTCTTTCAGTCTCTCAAGGTCCAGGCTGCCGCTCAGAACTCTGTCAGCGGCAGTTTTAATATACTCTGCTTTCCTGAAAGAAATCCCAAAGCTTTGAAGTTCTTCTTTTGTACACTCCCCCACCTTTTCGGGAGTGATCTCCGAAAGCCCGTCTTTTATCCTCTTCCAGACCGTCTCCTGGGCCTTCGTTGAAATCTGCTGTCCCACGATCGAATTCACAAGCGCTGCAAAAAGTTCTGTGTGAACCTCTCTTTTTATAACTCCGATCCGGTCAATGGCCTGTCCCAGGACCGGGTCCCTTGATTTCAAATATTCGGTTTCCTGTTCTCCATATTTAAAATATTCCATGAATTTTTCTCCTTTATACTTCTTTCTATTATAACAGAACCTGATCGCCGGATGAAACAAAAAGGAACTGCATATTCTAACCACATGACATTTTCACCACTTTGGAAAGGAGTTTGTATGTCTATTTTTGAACCAAATCTTTTAATCCATGAAAAATCACCTTATCTGCTCCAGCACGCACACAATCCGGTGCGCTGGTATCCATGGGGTTCCAAAGCCTTTGAAAAAGCCATGGCAGAAGACAAGCCTGTTTTTTTGAGTATCGGCTATGCTTCCTGTCACTGGTGCCATGTGATGGAGGAGGAATCTTTCGAGGATCAGGAGGTTGCAGAACTTTTAAACAAGTATTTTGTTTCTATTAAAGTAGACCGGGAAGAACGCCCGGACATTGATTCCGTCTATATGTCTGTCTGCCAGGCAATGACCGGCTCCGGAGGCTGGCCCATGTCTGTTTTTATGACACCTGACCAGAGACCGTTTTTTGCAGCCACTTATCTGCCCAAGACTTCCCGATACCAGCTGACAGGCCTTATGGACCTGCTGCCCCGAATCACTCTCCTATGGAAACAGGACCGGGAACGCCTTTTAAAAATAGGAAATGAGATCACAGACCACCTAAATGCAAATCCAAGGCCGTCAGAAAATGTTTCCCTCTCTGAAGATGTCCCGGCTCAGGCTTTGGCGGATCTTAAAGCATCTTTTGACAAAGTCAGCGGTGGATTTGGCACAGCGCCCAAGTTTCCGACTCCGGCGGTACTGTTGTTCCTGATTTCCCAATATAAACTGCGCGGTGACAAGGACAGCCTGTTTATGGCGGAGCACACACTTCTTCGTATGTACCGGGGAGGAATCTTTGACCATATCGGAGGAGGGTTTTCCCGCTATTCCACCGATGACCGCTGGCTGGTGCCCCATTTTGAGAAGATGCTGTATGACAACGCACAGCTTGTGGAAGCTTATGCAGAAGCTTACGCATGCTGTGGAAATCCGCTCTTCCCCGGAATTGCTGATGCTTCTGTCTCCTATGTACAAAAAGAACTGACTCACCCTGAAGGAGGATTTTACTGCAGCCAGGACGCTGACAGCGAAGGGGAAGAGGGGAAATACTACACCTTTACTAAAGATGAAATCCTACACGTTCTCGGAAAAGAAAAAGGCAGCCTTTTCTGCTCCCGCTATGATATTACGGATCACGGCAATTTTGATGGAAAAAACATTCCAAATCTTTTAAGTCACTCACCTCTCCCTGATGATCCGGAGGGCTTAAAAGAGATGAAAGAGACACTTTGCCTTTACCGAAAGAAACGGACCAGCCTGTCCACAGACAAAAAGATCCTGACTTCCTGGAACTGTCTGATGATCTCTGCCCTTACAAAGGCATCCCGGATCTTCGGACAGGAGAAATTCCTTGCTGCCGCAAAAAAGGCAGAATCTTTCCTCGACACACATTTAAGAAAAGACGACGGCCGCCTGTTCCTTCGGTGGTGTGACGGTGAAGCGGCTTACGACGGCCAGCTGGAGGACTATGCTTTTTATTCCCTGTCCATGCTTTCCCTCTACCGCTCCACTTTCCTGGAAGCATACCTTAAAAAGGCAGTTCAGGCGGCAGATCTCATGATCTCTCTGTTTTTTGACCGGGAACACGGCGGGTTTTTCCTTTATTCCAGTGAAAGCGAAACACTGATCTCCAGACCGAAAGAACTCTATGACGGCGCCATGCCTTCCGGCAACTCCGCTGCCCTCCATGTACTCTCGATCCTGTCTGAAATGACCGGGAAACCCGAATACAGAGACTGTATGGAGAAGACATTTTCTTACTTTTCCTCCAGTCTGTCTGTCCATCCCTCAGCTTACTGCTATGCCCTGACTGTGCTGTCCTCACAGTTTCACCCCTCCAGACAGCTGGTCATCACAACAAAAAAAGAGAGCCTTCCCGAAGAATTTCTGGAACTGCTCTCCAAATATCAGTTAACTGACTTAACCGTGCTGATCAAAACAGAACAAAACAAAGATATGATGGCTGCCATTGCTCCGTTCACGAAAGAATATCCTGTACTTGCCGATAAAACATCCTGCTACCTCTGCCGGGGAGGAGCATGTAAAGCCCCGGTCTTTGACGCAGAAAGCCTGGAAGCACTCTTACAGACGGCGGATTAACTCGGCCGCCTGTTCCGGCGTCATGTGATGGTGAAGGACCCCATTGATTTTAAGATTGGGGCCTTTGCCGCACCGCCGGGTACATCTGCCTTTCGCAATTTTTACAGAGATTCCCTGATCCCGTTCTTTCTGCTTCCCTGCAGCTTCCACAGCCCTCAATATTTCAAGGGCTTTTCCTGCCCCGCAGGACGGACCGGTGCAGACCTGAACCTCATACCGGGCTGAAACTTCCTTAAATTCAGGATATTTCTTTACAAATGCAGAAAGAAAAGACGGCTTGACCCCAAGCCGTTCTGCGGTTTCTTCCTGTACCTCTTTCGGCACGCATCCCAAAACTTCCTGGATTTCCCGGAGGACTGAAAGAATCTCTTCCTGTCCGGCAGGTCTTCCCTGCTGTTCATAAAATTTGAGGATCTTTTCCACATGCGGATTCATGATTTCTCCTTTTTACTCTGTTCAAAGCTTCCCCTGTCCGTTATCATATCAAGCACTTTAAGTTTCTGATCCCAAAAGGTATACCGCACCTTGCAGCAGAGATTCTCGGTGATCCTGCGGTCCATAGCTCCATGTTCCGGTGCATGCAGTTCATTTCCCTCCTCCGACAGCAGCTGTGCTCTGAGTTTCAGGCCTCCCTGCCGGATGATGATCCTGGACTCCCAGTCTGTCCTTACCTTAGCGCCCAGATAAGTAGCCATCTTATACTCTTTTCCATATAAATTAAGCGCCGCCAGCACTCCGTCAAAGGCCGCCCCTGCAATAGGGATTTTAGCAGCTGCCAGCATCAGGCTGTTTTTTCCGCTGTCAGGGAATAAACTCTGGGACCAGAGATAAGCATCCGGAAAGGATCCGCCCCAATCTTTCTCAATATATCCTGTCCCCTGATCAAAATTCATCTTATATCCATTCAAAGTGATACAGCCGTACAGGGTATGGCGCATACTGATGATTCCGTGACGGCACTGCATCCCCGGAACATATCGGAACGGACCCATGATATCAGTAGAAAGAGGATGCACATTTTTATAAAAGATCCTTCCCTCCATATCCAGCCCTTTTTCATGGATATTGAGAAGAATGCCCCTCTCAGAAAATATGCTTTCGGGCCCTCTTTCTTTTCCTGTATCCATTGTAACATAAAACTTCTGTCTGGAACCATGAAAGGCATCCGCTGCCCACGAAAAATACCATGACTGTTCTTTCGTGATCACCTGAAGAGATGAAAATGCATTTCCTTCCCGGTCGATATGATAAGCCGGTATGACTGAGAACATCTGATCTCCTTTCTGGTGCTTTAAATACCAGCCCTCAAAATAGCTTTTCTTTCTTTTGGTACCCTGAAATGCATTCGGGTTATTCATGTGTTAAATCCTCCTTTGCTGGATTATCAATTAAATTTCCTCTATAGTCAAATCTGGAACCGTGGCATGGACAATCCCAGCTTAATTCTTCCGGATTCCACTGAAGAATGCATCCGAGATGAGGACAGGTCAGCGAAACAACATACACTCTCCCGTCTTTATCTTTAAATGCCCCTGCCTTTTTTCCTTCAAATTCGATCACGCCTCCCTCTCCTCTTTTCAGATGAGACGCTTCTTCCTCAGGGATCTTCATTCTCTCCAGTACAAATCCCCTGGCAGTCTCCATTCCCTCTTTAGCCAGCCCTTTAGCCGATGCCTTCAGATGCAGCCTCTGAGGTGAAAATACATGGGCAAAGGCATTTCTCTTTTCGATGATATAATCTTTGATTAAAAGAGCCGCCGCCATAGAAGAACTCATGCCCCATTTCTTAAATCCCGAAGCCACATACCAGCCTGGTTTTGAGAAAGAGTAATATCCAATATAAGGGATCGAATCAATGGTCATACAGTCCTGTGCAGACCATGCGCTGTCCACCCGGCAGTTCTCCCAGTACTGGCGGGCGCTCGACTCGAGCATCTGGTACTGTCCTCCCAGCAGATTCTCTCCGGTCCTGTGACTCCCTCCTCCAAATAAAAGATACGGGCCGTAAGACCGAAAAGACAGGCTGTCATTGGGGTCGACTCCTAAATACATGTTATCTAAATGCTCTGTCCCCGTGAGAGCCAGAACATAGCTCCGTTCCTGATGCATCCGCAGAAAATAATATCCCGGCCGGTTCATCATGGGGTAATGCGTCGCAAAAACAATGTTGTCTGCCTCAATGGTGCCCTGTTCTGTAAGAATTTTTTTTCCTTCCACGTCTTTTACAGGAGTGTGTTCATAAATCTCCAGCCCTTCTGCTGCTGCTTTTAGAAATTTCAGCGGATGGAATCTGGCCTGGCCGGTATATCTGACTGCCCCTTTCACGGAAAAAGGAAGCTCCGTCTGTGACGTGTACTCAGCCGGCAGACCCAGCGACTGGGCAGCACGGACTTCTTCCTTCAGTGACTCTTCCTGATACTTTGAATATAAATAAGAAGAACATTCTTTAAAATCGCAGTCAATGTGATGGTCCCTGATCAATTCCCTGTATTTCCGCACTGCCGTCTGGTTCATCAGGGCATATTGCCTTGCCTGCTCCTTTCCAACTTCACGGATCAGCTTTTGATAGATCAAGCCATGGGATACTGTAATCTTTGCTGTTGTTCCCTTTGTCTGTCCGCTGCCGATCCTGTCTGCCTCCAGTACAAGAACTTCCCTTCCTTCCAGAGCCAGAAGATACGCTGTCAAAATGCCTGCCATACCTCCGCCGATAACCGCAGTCTCAACCTTTTTTTTACCGTGAAAGGCTGGGTAAGAAGGCATTTCCACAGTCTTTTCCCATATCGTATCCACAAAAATCCCTCCCTTCATTTATTTTTCTTTTTAGGATGGCTCAAATCAAACCGGACTATTCACGGTAAAGTTGTTAGCACTCATAATGATTGAGTGCTAATTTTCTCTTGACTTTCCCTTTCCATGGCTCTACAATATTATGCAGAACGGCAGATTCTTGTCCTGCCGCAGCATGGAAAATAAAACTATCAATATAAAAGCAATGCAAAGGAGTGTGTATATCATGGCACAAAAACATGGTAACCTTTCAATTAACAGTGAAAACATTTTTCCGATCATTAAAAAATGGCTCTATTCCGATCATGATATTTTTGTCAGGGAATTGATCTCAAACGGATGCGATGCCATCACAAAAATTCGGAAACTGGCCTCCATGGGAGAATACGAATTTCCGGAAGATCACAAGGAAAGTATCCAGGTTATCGTAGACGCAAAAGAAAAAACTATGAAGTTTATCGATACCGGACTCGGTATGACCGCTGAGGAAGTCGAAGAGTACATTACACAGATCGCATTTTCAGGGGCCACAGAATTTTTAGAAAAATATAAGGACAAGACAGATCAGGATCAGATCATCGGACATTTTGGCCTGGGATTCTATTCTGCCTTTATGGTTGCTGATAAAGTCTATATCGACAGCCTTTCCTACAAAGAGGGGGCCGTACCGGTACACTGGGAATGTGACGGCGGCACAGAATACGATATTGAAGACGGTGTCCGTGATCAGGTTGGTACTCAGATCACACTGTTCTTAAATGAAGACAGCCTGATGTTTGCCAACGAATCCAAGGTTGAAGAAGTGATTGAGAAATACTGTTCTTTCATGCCTGTGGAAATCTTTTTGACCGATGCCAACAAAGAACAGGAATATGAGACGATCGATGAATCGGAACTGACCGAAGAGGATGTTGTTGTCGAACATATTCATGAAGATGCCAAGACTGAGGAAAAAGAAAACGAAAACGGTGAAAAAGAAACGGTTGAAGTTTCCCCTGCAAAAGATTTGGTAAAGATCAACAAGCGCCCGGTATCTTTAAGTGACACCCATCCGCTCTGGATGAAGCATCCGAACGACTGTACCGACGAAGAATATAAGGCATTTTATCATAAAGTATTCTCTGACTTTAAAGAGCCTCTGTTCTGGATTCACCTGAACATGGATTATCCTTTTAATCTGAAAGGAATCTTATACTTCCCTCAGATCAACACAGAGTATGATTCTATTGAAGGTACGATCAAGCTATACAACAGTCAGGTCTTCATCGCCGACAATATCAAAGAAGTCATTCCTGAATTCCTGATGCTCTTAAAAGGTGTTATTGACTGTCCGGACCTGCCTCTGAATGTATCCAGAAGCGCTCTTCAGAATGACGGTTTTGTGAAAAAGATCTCCGACTATATTTCCAAAAAGGTAGCGGATAAACTTAGCGGCATGTGCAAGACCGACCGGGAGACTTATGAGAAATACTGGGATGATATCAGCCCGTTCATTAAGTTCGGCTATATCAAAGACCAGAAATTCGGAGAAAAGATCAAAGACTATGTACTTTTTAAGAACATGGATCAGAAATATCTGACCTTAAGCGACCTGGCTCCGGTGCCTGCTGACGAGAAAGAAAAGACGACCATCTACTATATTACAGATGAAGTACAGCAGAGCCAGTATATCAACATGTTTAAGGAACAGGGACTGGACGCTGTGATCCTGAAACATAACATTGATTCTGCGTTTATCTCTCAGTTGGAGCAGCAGAATCAGAATCTGGCGTTCAAGCGGATCGATGCCGATGTGGAGGGTGCGCTGAAGGAAGAATCTGAAGAGGATCTTACTGACATTACAACAGCCCTGACTGACTTATTCAGAAAAACTCTTGGAAAAGAAAACCTGGACGTTCATGTGGATAAACTGAAAAATCAGGATGTATCTGCTGTGATCACCTTATCTGAAGAAAGCCGCCGTATGCAGGATATGATGAAAATGTACGGAATGGCAGGCATGGATCCATCCATGTTCGGAGGAGCGGAATCCCTGACCTTAAATGCCAACAACCAGCTGGTACAGTACTTGTTTGAACACGGAGACGCAGAGAATACACCGATCATCTGCGAACAGCTTTATGACCTGGCAGTTCTGAGCAACAAACAGCTCCCGGCCGACCAGATGACCAAATTTATAGCGCGCAGCAACAAGATCATGCAGATGCTGACAAAATAACAGAAAGAGCCGTTGACTACCCGATTTTGTCAACGGCTCTTTTATTCTAAACTTTGCAGAACCGGAAGACAATTTCAAATCCTTCTTTGTAACCCTCCGGGATTTCAATCTGTATCCCCAGGCTGTCAGCCGTCTGTTTTGCCAGATAGAGGCCCATCCCAGTAGAATTCTTTCTCTTTTCCCCTGTGTCTCCGGTAAATCCTTTCTCAAAAATAAACGGCAGATCATAGGGCTTCACCCCTATTCCGTTGTCCCTGACCGCCAGTGTTACCTCCCCGCTTTCTACATTTCGCTCCGTGTACAGCTTAATAAAAGGTAAACCGGCTTCCGGGTCTGTATATTTTATGGAATTGCCGACTGCCTGGCGGATCAGGAAAGAAAGGCCTTTTCTGTCCGACAGAACACTCAAATCTTTAACCTCATTTATGACACGGATCTTCTCTTCCTTCAGCAGGTTCTCATATCCGTCCAGTACTTCCCCGCATAGATACGGAAGTGAAACTTTTTCAAATACATAGTCCGTACACGCATTTCTAAGTCTTGCGTAGTACAGTATTCTCTCGACGTTTTCTTCTATATCGGTCCTCACATACTCCAGTCTCCGGTACACGACAGAAGACATCTCATCCTTTCGGTTATCCAGAACAAAGGTCATCAGTGCCAGCGGAGTTTTGATCTCATGAGCCCATGATTCGATATAATCTTCATACTCCTGAATATCTGACTCCTGATCCCTGATCCTGCAGTCCAGCATTTCAAGGCGTTCTCCTATGAGTCCCATCATCTGTCTTTCCCGGTCATTCATAGATGAAAATTCCAGATTATTCCGATAAATACCAGGTCTCTCTATGAACCCAAGAAACTCCTCTTCCTTTTTCCTGTCTTTTCTGTCCAGCCAAAGCCCCATAAATCCGCATAAGATCACCACAGCCAGGACAGCAGAAGGCAGGACGGCGTAAAAGCTTCCGGCATCTGAAAGCCAAAGAAACATACAAAACAAAAGGACAATCGTCAATGTAAATACAAACCATTCTTTATATTTGAGAAAGATCCGGATCCATCTGTCAATCATTATTTTCTCCAATCTCTGCAAGGCAGTACCCTTTCCCTCTGATTGTCTCTATTTTATAAGGAATGTGCATTTTTCTTATGGATTTCTTTAATCTTGTCATATTCACCTGAAGTGCATTTTCGTCGATATACTCGGCAGTCCCCCATAATATTTCTGACAGCACGGTTTTTGTCACGGTTTGTCCCGCATGCGTCAGAAGCGCTTCCATGATCTTCCCTTGATTTTCAGGCAGAACCGCGGACTGTCCGCCCATATACATCGTATAAGTCTGCCGGTCCAGCCTGATTCCCCGGACCTCAGCAAAACGGTCCCTGTCCTCATACCTTCGGAGCAGGTTAAAGATCCGGGCGGTCAGCCTGTCTTTATGGCAGGGCTTTGTCAAATATTCGTCCGCCCCCACTCCCAGGGCATTCAGTTCATCCTTTAACTGATCCCTGCTGGTCAGCACAAGGACCGGCACCGTACTTTTCTTCCTGATAGATCTGCATATCTCAAAACCAGTCACGCCGGGAAGATTCAGATCCAAGAGCACCAGATCAGGAGACCGGTTAAGTATCTCCCGGGCCGCATCGGCAAAATTTGTGAGACAATCAGCCATATAGCCTTCCTTTTCCAAGATCGAGACAAGTTCTTCCCTCATAAATACTTCGTCTTCTGCAACCAATATCTTCTTCATCCCATCCGCCTTTCAGCCGTCCTCTCTCTCAATCTTTGTCTGCCTCAGAATCTGCTTATCACTCATTTTCATGACGGCCAGTATATATCCTAATTCTATCACACACACGAGAAGAATCACAGGCACCGCCGACGCTGTTAGGATTCCTTCACTTCCCCTCATCTCTGATGCGGTAAAACCTGCGGCCAGGGAGCGGATGCCAAACAGGCTTCCGAGCGCAGCGGCAGCAATGGGCATGAGAAAAAACCATCTGATCTGTTTTCTGGCAGATTCACAAAGATATTTGCAGTGGCAGCCGAGACCCAGAATCGTCCGGTATCTCTTCCCCGTCTGCTGCTGATGCATGAGGAACTGAACACCAAGCACTGTATTTGCGATGAGCAGAAAGATAACACCAAGATAAATGGTTGTATAGCTGGCTGCCGCCGTGTAAAACAGCTGCCTGCCCATGCTGCTCAAAAAACTTTCATATCTCAGAGAAGTTTTGTCAAGGCGCGCATTGATCTCTGTCATAGTCTGCATCAGCCCCTTTTTTTTGACAATGGAATCTTTGAGTTTGATATTCCAAAATGAACTGAACTGTCCTTCTGTCAGCTGATCAAACACCCGATCAGGCACGATCAGTCCATAGCTGATCGTAATCGAACGGTCCGTGACGAGGTTTTCCTGACAGTATGTTTTGGACAATTCATATCTCTTATGGTTCATTTCTATATAGGGCCGCATGTTCAGCGCACTCTTCACTGCCTGGTCTATATCCCCGGCTGAGTATTCCCGGCTGTTATAGAGAGCAGCCTGACGGCTTTTCAGACGGAGCGGTTTCTCTTTCTTCAGCTTTAAAATCCGGTTATATCCGGACAAAGAGATCAGGTAGGGTTCGTTAAAATACTGCAGGTTGTTCAGAAGTGCTTCTCTGCCCCGGGAATCCTTTTGCGCTTTCACCGCTTCATAAAGCTTTTCTCCGGAAAAAGTTCCCTCTGTTTTGTTTCCCTTGAATAGACCTGTTTTTACTTGAAATGATTCTCCTACATATTTCTCAAAATCCAGCTGTTTCAGTTCTTTTTTAATTTGTCCTGTTTTTCCTTCAAATGTATAGTCGATGACATGCTGATTATGAAGACCAGAGCTTATGCTGACAGCACATCCATATCCAAAACAGCAGAATGCAGCCAGCAGAAGAAGCGAAGAAACTGCTGAGGAATCCGGCTTAAGAACAATCACCTCCTGGATCTGACGGAATGTGAAAACGGCCAGTCCCTGATTGCTGTGTTTTTGCTTCAGGTACATGTCAAATACAATTCCTATCCCCCTGAAAAGAAGAAAGGTGCCGCCGATGCCAAGCACCATGATCATGCCCATCTTTTCAGGTGATCTCCAGGCATTTACTTTTAAAGCCCCCATATAGGCCGCCGCCAGCATAAAAAAACCTGCTGTCAGCTGTATGGCTGTGATAGATGTCTTGTGATCCCTGTGTCTTTTATCTTGTGATTCCGTCAGCAGCTGTGTGATCTCTTTCTTAACAGTCTTTAAGCTTTCAAGCAGCAGTGCGGCAAGCCTGACGGCAAAATATCCGGCCGCGGTCCAACAGGCCGCCTGAGGCGAAAATGTAAAGCGGTGTCCCACAATTCCCATCCCTGCTGCTTTTGCTGTCATCATACTGATCAGTTCTGACAGCAGAACTGCTATAGGTATCCCTGCCGCCAGCGACAGAATGCTGTTCCAGAGATCTTCCGCCAGAAGCATGGCAAACAGTCTTCTGCGTCCCATCCCAAGCATCAGATAAATCCCCATCTCATGGCTCCTTTGCTCCATCTGGTATTTACCTGCAAAATATACGAGAAAAAACAGGAAGAACAGAGAAATCCCATAGAGCACAGGGATCAGCAAAAACAGCTTATTCACAGCATCACTCTCCATTTTTTTCAAAAACAGCATCACATCCTGGTTTCCCAGAGACAAAATGATGTAAAATGCTGCAATGGATACCACGAGTGATACAAACAGCAGGCCGTTTTCTTTTCTGTTCTTTCTGCTGTTTTTTCTGACGGTCTCAAAGAACATTGACACTTCCTCCTCCCAGCTGGGCCACAACGGCAATGATCCTGTCATAGAAGTCCTGTCTTAATTCCTCCGGAACTCTCTTTCTCAGCTGGTGGAAGATCACCCCATCCTGTATAAAAAGAATTCTGGAACAATAACTGGCCGCGTTTGCATCATGGGTCACCATGAGAATCGCAGCCTGCTCCTCCTCATTCAGGTCAGAGAGTTTCTGCATGAGCAGCCTGGCATTTTTTGAGTCCAGCGCCCCTGTCGGCTCATCCGCCAGAAGAATTTCCGGATTCAGCAAAAGAGCCCTGGCTGCCGCCGTCCGCTGTTTCTGTCCGCCGGACAGCTCCGAAGGGAATTTCTCAAGGATATCTTCTATCTCAAGACAGGCTGCCAGTTCCTGCACTCGCTGCTTCACCCCGCCCGCGTTGTGTATGGCGGCCGGAAGCATGATATTTTCCCGGGCGGTCATATTGTCGATCAGTTCAAAGTTCTGAAACAGGTATCCCACCTGTCTTCCTCTGTAATTCTCCAGCTCTTTCCTCGTAAACCTGCCGACGTCCTGTCCCTTTAAATAAATCTTTCCGCCTGTGGGACGTGAAGCTGTGGATATACAGTTCAGCAAAGTCGTCTTTCCCGATCCGCTGCTGCCCATAATACCGATGAATTCACCGTCCATCACCTGAAAGCTGATCCCATCCAGGGCCTTTGTTATATTTTCCTTTTTTCCGTAATACTTTTTAAGAGACTGTACCTCTAATTTTTTCCCGGTCATTTTGTATCCTTTCTCACAGTCATAGGACTCGGTTGTCTTTCTGACCTTATTATACAAAATAACATATCTGAATAACACTTACACTTGCTGTAAGGTTTTATCATCTGTATCCTTCCCTCAGGAACACTGCTCCAAAATTGATTCCAGCGCCGCCTCACTGCTGCTGTGTGACCGGACGATCTTCGCCTTGCTCCTTTTCGCCTCACAGAGGGCACATTTCACCATCTTATGGGAAACGGTATTCGTAAACAGGACAACTAAGTCCGGGCATCCCACCTGTTTTCCAAGTTTTGCACTCATTTGGGTAAACACCTTTGCTTTACAATTATACTCTTTACAGATTCTTTTATATTGACAGACCATCCGGTCGTGTCCTCCAATGATCACAACACTCATAAGAAACCTCCCAGTTTAAAAAGGAGCCGGCATAACCGGCTCCGGAATTTATTATCTCTCTTATTCAGCCAGCTGAGCCAGGGTTTTGCCAAGACTTATGCAGTCTGCTTTTGCATCATCGTCCGGAGTTTCATGGGCGATCAGGCCCTCTCCGTCCACAACCGCTGCCCCTGCGGATTTCATACGTTCTGTCCAGTCCCGCATCCATTCTCCGTCACCCCATCCGTAGGAACCGAAGAGTGCGATCTGTTTTCCTGAAGCAAAGGCTTCCACTTCCCCGACAAAAGGCTCCATTGCCGACTCCTCCAGCTGCTCCACACCCATCGACGGGCAGCCGAGTGCAAATGCCTTGGCGTCTTTGAGTATGTCTGCAGATGCAGATTCCACATCCACAAATTCCGGAATACCTCCTGCTTCTGTGACTCCCTCTGCAATAGCCTCCGCCATGATTCCTGTATTGCCTGTTCCGCTCCAAAATGCGATGTATACTTTTGCCATGATAGCTCCTTTCTTATGCTGCAACGGTCATCCTCAATATACCCCTGCCCTGCTGATACAATTTCCAATAAATCTCTTTACACTTCTTATATTTTTTGAATAGTTTCAGTGCTTCACAATGATCGCAGTAAACCTTCCACATTCCGCACAGCCTGCAGTTCATCCCTTTGTTTTCGATAAATCCGAGGACATCCCCCAGCGGATAATCCAGGAACACACCGATCTCATGAGGAAAATCATCCGTAAGAAGCCTGCTCTTCAAATAACTGAGACAGTCTTCGGCCTCTGTTCCGGGATAGCCGAAATCCGTGAGCAGCTCCCCGATCCCTTCCTCACGGAGTCTTTGATCCAGGTCTTTTCTCCGATATACGTAAACCAAGACCGAACCTTCTCTCCAATTCAGCGCTTCCAGATACAGTCCATATGGATTCAGCCTTTCATTCCACTCACGGATTTCCTGTCCGGCATCCGTGCTTTCCTGACAGCGGTAATTAAATAAACTGCCGCATTTCATCCCCGCCAAAGTCGGGGCACATTGCTCTACGATTAAATCTGATAAAGTTTTCTCCCTCATGCTGCACCTGCTTCATTCTTACACCGCGCGGTGGTTAGTTTTAACTAACTATCAATATCATATCACCCTTTTCAAAAAAAGCAAGGGAATAACTGAGAGTCATTCTCAATTATTCCCTTGCTCAAACCATGTATGATTTTAAAAGTCAATATGATCGCTGTCCCGGTAAGAACCCTCACAAGTGGAAACCCCATCCAGGATCTTCATATCCTCCGGACTGATCGTAAAATCAAGCTTTAAGTTATCCTTGATCCTTTCCCTGGTCACGCTTTTTACGAGAGGCACCGTTTCATGCTGCAGTGCATACTTCACACATAGCTGCGCAACACTCACGCCGCAGCGCTCTGCTATTTCTCTGATCTCCTCACATTGAAAGACTTTTCCGTTCGCCAGAGGACTGTATGCTTCCACGACGATATTTTTTTCCCTGCAGTATGCCCTGATCTCTTCCTGCAGACAGCTGGGATGGAACTCGATCTGATTGACCATCGGAGGAATCTCACATACCTCAAGAATCTCATCAATGTGATGCGGCTTAAAGTTGCTGACACCGATGGCCTTCACTTTTCCTGCCTTGTAGAGTTCTTCAAACGCTTTCCATGTCTCCCGGTTCTTTTCGATATAATTGTCATGGAACTTTACAGGCACCGGCCAGTGGATCAGGTACAGGTCCAAATAATCAACGCCCAGGTCAGCAATCGTATTCTCAAATGCCTTAAGTGTAGATTCGTATCCGTGATCGTCGTTCCAAAGCTTACTTGTCAGAAATAAGTCTTCCCGCTTTATCCCGCTCTCCCTGATGCCTTTGCCCACCCAAATCTCATTGTGGTAGGCCGCTGCCGCATCAATATGTGTGTAACCGCACTCAATGGCTGTCTTCACTGCATTCACCGTGATCTCGTCACTTGGTGCCTTCCATGTTCCGAAACCGACCGCCGGCACTTGCTTTCCGTTTGAAAGTGTCACTGTTTCCATAAAAGCATAACCACCTTTCCTCTTTTACACTGCATCGACTGTTAAGTTTATTATATCAGATTTTTAAAAGTTGGGACAGCGCCCGCGATATGAAACGTGCAGCCGTAAAAGGATGGATATTCACCCGGTCAGGCCAATTCTCTTTTTACCATATGTCCAACCCCGTACTCATCATAAACAGTCTCATATCTGGTCCGCCTGTTTTCCTTCCGGCAGTCGGATTCGTCGAAGGCACATTCTCCCTCCGGATAAAGATTGCAGAACCGTTCCATATTCCTTCTTGCCGGGACATAGGTCGGGTCCAGGGCCCATGCGGCTCTGAAATGTTTCATTGCCTTTACGTGCTCCCCGCTTTTCTCCAGAAGGATTCCCATCAGATTATGGGGCTGGGGAGCATGGGGATACCTTCTCATAGCCTCCGTAATTTTTTCTTCGCAGATTCCATACTCTTTATCCTCAATGAGATGTCTGACATCTTCACACAGCATTGTCAGTCCGTCTTTTTCTTTTTTAAAATTTAACATGACAATCAAACTCCTTTCCTTTCTTTCTATCTTTATTATAAAAAGAAAACCGTGAGCCTGATGTGAGGAATTAAAGGAAACTGTGAGATTACTGTGAACAGACTGTGAGAATCGTGTGAGGATGAAACAGAAGCAATGGTAAAGTCTTTCTTTACCAATGTTGAAATCTGTATCTGCTTTGTTATAATGGTTCATAATCTTTAACGAAAGGAAAAATTCTCATGGAAAATCATAAAGTAAAAATAAATGCTGAAAAATGTATCGGATGCGGGTTATGTGCAAAGACGTGCCCCGAACACAATATCATAGTGAAAAACAAAAAGGCCGGAGTTTTACTTCAGGACTGTCTGATGTGCGGGCACTGCTCTTCGGTATGTCCGAAAGAAGCGGTCACAATAACCGGGTACAATACAAAACAGCGTCCGCAAAATAAATCCGTTCGCTTAAATCCTAAGGAAGTTCTGGATGTCATACGGTTCAGGCGAACGGTCAGACACTTTAAGGATAAAAAAATACCCGACTCTGTGATCGCTCAGATCCTGGAAGCCGGGAGACTTACCCATACTGCAAAAAATATGCAGGATGTGTCATTTGTAGTTCTCGATAAAAAGAAACATGAACTGGAGCAGATGGCAGTCCGCCTGTTTAGAAAAGTCAAGCCCTTTGCAGACTTGTTCAGTCCCATGGCCAGAAATAATAAGATACACGATCATTTTTTCTTCTTCCGGGCGCCCATTGTCATCGTGATATTGGCAAAAGATAAAACAAACGGCCTTCTTGCCGCCCAGAACATGGAATTTATCGCGGAAGCCAATGGTCTTGGTGTGCTGTACAGTGGCTTCTTTACAACTGCCGCAAACATTTCTGGGAAGATAAAAAAAGCATTGAAAATTCCAAAAGGAAAACATGCTGCAATGACCTTAGTATTGGGATATCCGGATGTAAAATTTCTCCGCACTGCCCAGCGTAAAAAATTAGATGTAAAATATATGTAGGGGATAGAAGTATGGATAAAGATTGTGAGAAAAAATTAAATCAAATTGTGCAGGGCTTTACAGAATGTAAAGATGCGTTCACCGCCATTGGTGATGAGACAAGACAGCTGATCCTGCTGGTTCTTTTAGAGAGTGACCTGTCCGGCATCCGTGTCGGAGAGATTGCCCGAAAAACCCATCTCACCAGACCGTCTGTTTCCCATCATCTGAAAATTTTAAAAGAGGCAAACATTGTGGCGATGAGAAAAGAAGGAACAAAAAATTATTACTATATCAGTTTAAGTGAAACCCGCTGGAAAAACATTGCCGGGCTGATCAATCTCATTTATGAGAGCATCGAGTGCAGCGGCCATGACACAAGAAGCTAGAAACAGGAGAACACAAAATGGTTTTATATTTTTCAGGAACTGGCAACAGTGAATATGCCGCAAAAAGAATTGCAGCAGAATTACAGGATGAAACTGTAAATCTCTTTCAAAAAATCCGAAGCAAAGATTTCAGCGGGCTTACTTCAGAAAAGCCCTGGGTTGTCGTCACTCCCACTTACGGATGGAGGATTCCCCGCATCATACAGGAGTGGCTCTCAAAGACAGACTTAAAGGGAGACAGGGACATATACTTCGTCATGACATGCGGCGGGAATATAGGAAATGCAGGCAAATATGCCGGAAAGCTGTGCTCAGAAAAAGGGATGACTTTTAAAGGCTGTCTGTCTGTCGTCATGCCGGAAAATTACATCGCACTTTTTTACGCACCCGCGCAGGACGAGGCTCTGGAAATCATCAAAAAAGCCGAACCTGTGATCAGCGAAGCGGCCCGCCTCATCAAAAACAGAGAAACGTATCCGCAGCAAAAGATCACGTTAAAAGACAGATTAAACAGCAGCATTGTCAATGACATCTATTATCCAGCTGTCATACATGCGAAAAAATTTTATGCAACAGATCAGTGTACATCCTGCGGTATATGTGAAAAGGTCTGTCCGCTGAAAAATATATCTGTCAAAGAGGGAAAGCCTGTGTGGCAGGACCGCTGCACACACTGTATGGCGTGTATCTGCCGCTGTCCTGCCGAGGCCATAGAATATGGCAGCCACAGTAAAGGGCTGATCCGGTACCGCTGTCCCAAACAGCTCTGATCACTCATCCACCAGACGGTAGCCCACCCCGATCTCTGTCAGAATATAACGGGGCTTGGCCGGCGTTTTCTCTATTTTTCTCCTAAGCGCCGCCATAAGCGCCCTCAATGCCTGGGTGTCTCTTCCGTAGCCTTCTCCCCATATTTCTTTGATGATATAGCTGGTCGTCAGTACCCTGCCCATGTTTTTAAACAGAAGAGTTAAAAGCCGGTATTCCATAGGTGTCAGGTGCAGGACTTTACCGTCCAGAAAAACAGCCCGTTTCTGTATGTCCAGCTTTAGACCTCCCACTTCAAATGATGTCTGTTCCTTTGCTGCGGTTCCTTTATAATAATGGCGGAATGCCACACGTATTCTTGCCAGCAGTTCCGTGGCCGAAAAAGGTTTCGTCAGATAATCATCTGCCCCTGCGTCCAATGCCGCAGCTTTTTCTTTGTCCTGATCCCTTGCCGATACAATGATGACCGGCATTTCCGACCAATCCCTGACATTTTTAAGCACATCCATGCCGTCCATCTTCGGAAGGCCCAAATCCAGAAGCATCATATCCACCGGCTCTGAGACGAGAGCATTCAGCGCACTTTCCCCGGAATTGGCTGTAATACATCCAAATCCCTCCTACTACAATATATTTATGGTTAATATCCCTTACAGCCAGTAAGGAATTAT
>OBWM01000717.1_pt1 | contig 23971 bp, 8 predicted proteins | sample 1538041 | NCBI WGS metagenome assembly OBWM01 (sample SAMEA2580049, study PRJEB22360) | human gut metagenome | biome: human gut; feature: human-associated habitat; material: faeces | place: Denmark | collected 2008/2010
TGATGAGACAGGTGAACCTCGTCGTCTGCCAAGGGGTACTTTCGTTTATCGATTGAATGGTCGTGATCGTCAGAAGTCGGCCAGCTACTATACACCTGAAGTACTCACACGCAGCACCATCAAATATACCATCAAGGCCATCGTGGATGAAGTGCGTGAAGGTAAGCGCAAGCCGATGGATTTGCTCGACTTGAAGATATTGGAACCTGCTGTTGGTGCAGCGGCTTTCCTTAATGAAGTAATCAACCAGTTGGCGGAAGCCTACATGACATATGTAGAGAAGAAACCGGCTCCCGATCGTTATCGAGATGAGCTGCAGAAGGTGAAAGCCTATATCGCCACGCACAACGTGTATGGTGTGGACTTGAATCCTACGGCCATCGAGCTGGGTAAACTGTCGCTTTGGCTCAATGTGATTCATAAAGATATGGAGACACCTTTCTTTGCAAACCGTCTAACTGTGGGTAATGCCGTGATTGGTGCTTGGCTCAAGGTGTATGATCGCAATGAGATACAAGCCAAGAAAGGTTCACGCAAGTTGGAAGCCAACGAATGGTGGACCAAGGCACCGCATAAGGTAAAGTTTGGTCGCACCCGTGTAAATCGTTCCGTTAATAAAGAAGTGTATCATTTCCTTTTGCCTGATAAAGCCATGCTGGCAGCTCTCGGATTGAAGGATATGAAGAAAGAACATGTCACAGAAGCGAAGGTGATGGCCGACCGCTTAAAGGATTGGACAGCTCCCATTGGTGAGGATCAGTTCAGAACGCTTCAGCGTCTTTCTGCTAAGATAGACTTGCTGCTTCGTGAAGCAATGGAAACGCAGGTGAACATTGAACACCTCACCAACAACCGTCGCGACATCTGGCCGCATGAGATTCCTCAAGACAATAAGCTTTTCCGTGCTTATGACCAAGCCGAGAAGTATGCTGAGAAGGAACGTATTTTCGATACTCGTTACCGTCACGACAATGCTTACTATAAGCTGAAACTCGTGATGGACTATTGGTGTGCCCTTTGGTTTTGGGAATATCAAGATGCTGCCGCACTTCCTACTCGTGAGGAGTATTGGCGCGAAATTGAGAACTTGCTTGATGTAAGCAATGACAAACTTGACCGTAACACCCAGCGTGCTATGGCGGGAGCAAACATGGTGTGCGAAGAACCTGAATTCGAATACGGAAGTAAGCGCATGACGGAAGAACAGGCTCAGATTGTGGCTAAGAGTAAGGAGGAGATGCTGGAAAGCACCACCTCGCAAACTACGCTCTTTGCCGATGAAGAACCCGAACGCTTCAAGATAGCCAAGCGTTTGGCGGGTCGCTATCACTTCTTCCACCCTATGCTGGAGTTTATTGAAGTGTTCTGGCTTCGTGATGGTTTTGACATTATTTGCGGTAATCCGCCTTGGCTGAAGCTTCAATTTGACGATAAGGCTGTATTGAGCGAACGCTACCCTGAAGTGATGATACATAAAGTGTCAGCGCCCGATGCTCGTGCCATGCAAACCCGCTTCATGGAAGACGAATCTATGCGTCGTATCTATGAAGATGAGCAAATGGAAGTGCAGTGTTCCAGTGTATTTATGAATGCATTTGCCAACTATCCGTTGCTCATAGGCCAACAAACGAACCTCTATAAGTGCGTATTGACCAACACATTCGATTTGGTTTCTGCCGAAAATGGATATATTGGCATTCTATGTCCGGAGAGTATCTATGATGATCCGAAGGGACAACCTCTTCGCCGTGAATTGTACAAGCGTCTCCGTTACCACTTCCAGTACCAAAATGAACTTCGGCTTTTTGCCGAAGTTCATCACCGCGCTTCGCTCAGCAATATTTTCCATCCCAACACAGTGGACGCTTGCTTTGCACACGATGGGCACGGAGATTGTGGTGGCATTAAGGATAAAGAGGGCAATTGGAATACAGTTGCCCACAAGAATCGCATTGTTCATTTTGGTGAGGAAGAGCTACGCGTACTTGCCAAAACATTTGAGAACTCGGATGATTGGGAGGCTACTAAGCTAGTAGGTATTCATAATAAGGAGATTATTGATGTATTACGGTCTTTAAGCGATTTTTCTAATCATGTATCTGACATAGAACATATAACATCAGTTTGTCATGATGAAACTTATGGTATTGATAAAGGAATCATAGTAAGAAATACATGTTTTCCTAATTGGGATAATTATGAAATGATCTATAATGGGCCACAATTCTACATCAATAATCCATTATACAAGACACCAAGATCATCATGTGTTCTTAATAGTGATTATGATCCAATTGACTTAGAAAAGATAAGTGACGACTATTCATCACGAACAAACTATTTACCAGGGTTGGAGTTAAACGAATACAAAAATCTTATTAATGGATTTAAAATAGGTCAAAATAAAGATGGAAATTCAACATTTGAATGTTGGATGGATTATTACAAGGTTGGATTTCGTAAAATGCTTAGTCAAGCAGGAGAACGAACGTTGATATGACGGCATTATGTTCATCTTTAGTTTTAGACTTCTATATGAAAACAGTAGGAGCTTCTAACTTAATGCCCATGAGAATGCAAATGTTACCTCTCGGCGTTCCATTTCAATATATCAAACCGTTGCGTGCCCGCACCCTACGTCTCAACTGCGTAACCAACCGTTACGCTGATCTTTGGCAAGAAGTTTGGGATGCCTCCTACAAGCAAGAACAATGGAGCATCAAGGACAAACGTCTGGCTCCATGGAACACATTGACCGAAGAGTGGAACCACAACACCCCCTTGCGTAACTACTTCGAGCGCCGCATGGCCTTAGTAGAGATAGACGTATTGGCAGCAATGGCCCTCGGATTGACCCTCGACGAACTCATCATGATGTACGAAATTCAGTTCCCCGTACTCCAGCAGAATGAGAACGACACTTGGTACGACCGCCACGGTCGCATCGTCTTCACATGCTCAAAGGGCTTAATTGGCGTTGGCGTAGATCGTCCCACATGGAATCGCATCCGTGAGATGCACCCTGGTGAGACATATACTTATACCCTCACCAGTGAACTCTATGCCGGCCAGACCATCACATACGAAGCCCCCTTTACCAAGTGCGACCGAGTAGAAGACTACCGCACCGCATGGGAGTACTTTGAAAATGTATATAACAAATAGAAATGATTATGCAACACATCGAGTTAGACATCAAAATTGGCAATACACATTATCCTATGATAAAAGTTATGCAAGAGAAGTTCCTTATGGGTGGTCAAGATAGTGGTATCAAAGAACATGAAGAAGAAATTTCAAAATCTTTCTTCATGGGTAAATATCCTGTAACTCAAGAGGTATCGCAAGATGTAATGCATGAACAACCAAATAATAAGTATTTAGGTAGATTAAAACCTGTTGATGAAGTATCATACGAAGAATGTACTACATTTATTTGTAAGCTAAAAGAAATCACAAGACTACCTTTTGATCTTCCAACCGAGACGCAATGGGAATTTGCGGCAAAAGGAGGTATTCTTTCAAAAGGATATAATCTATCAGGGAGTAATAGTCCCGAAGATGTAATGGGCAAAAATGAAATTGATGATGGATATCAAACGGTTACGTATGATGTAGGTTTATTCAAACCAAACGAAATTGGATTATACGACATGACAAATAATCTTTCAGAATGGTGCAAAACCGACAAATCTCCTATACTTAAGGGAGGTTTGCTAGGATATGAAGGAGGAATAATTTGGGAGCATTGCTCGTGTGCACAACAATTAACGGATTATGCGGCCGATTCATATACTCCCAATAAAGGTTTACGCTTAGTTGTCAATCTATAAAAAATGAATAATTATATGACAGAAGCATATTACAATCTCTTATATGATGTACTACGTTCCTATGATCGTTGTACTCCATCAAAGATCTATCGATTAAGAAAAGATCAAGTATTTGTCTTTGGTACTGATGCCAAAGGCTCACAACGTTATGGTGCTGCAGGATTGGCTGCTAAGGAATTTGGCGCAGAAGTTGGCGTTACCGATGGTCCTACAGGAGATTCTTATGCCATGCCAACAATGGGATGTTCTTTAGATGTATTGGGAAATGCCATCTTACGATTTGAACAATATGCACAGTCAAATAGAGGAAAAACATTTTTAGTAACACCTATTGGATGTGGACATGCAAGATTCAAAGCAGAAGAAGTAGCACCATTTTTTAGAGGCTGTATAGCCCTTGGTAATATTATGCTTCCCGAAGAATTTATAAGTTTCTTTAGAAAGGAATGTATTGATAAGTTGCATCTTAAGGGAAACTGTAACGATGCAGAGGACACGGACATCTATTTGTTGTATGACGAGTCTGTACACCCAGTGCTTAAATACCTTGAGACGTACAATATTCCTTTCTCGAAAGAAGGTGGATTTTCTCTCGTAGATGAAAGTGATAACGTGATTGCAGAAGCAGAGTTGGGTATCGAATCAGAAAAGATCGCATTCGCCCCATTTGACAAAAATAGTGAAAAGGCTTTTGTAAGCGCTGGTTACTCCATATTGTCAGTTGAAGAATACTTAACTTCAAAAACGCAAGATTGAATATGCCAAGATTAAATAAAATAAGTAGGGAGCTAAACATCAGTCTTGAAACTTTGTGCGAATTCCTTTCAAGCAAAGGTTTTGAGGTGGAAGTCAATCCAAATACTAAAATTACGGATGTACAAGCAGAAATAGCTATTGAGCATTTTGCAAATAGTACGTCCTCAAATCCTCGCGTGATAGCACCACTTGAGGATTTTGATTGGTCTGCATTCGAAGCAGCTGCGCAACGTGTTGAAGAGGAAGAGAATACGTCATCCATCTTCAATCAGCATGATATAGTTAGCGCTGTAATAATCTCTATTAATCGAAGAGAAGTTGTGGTCAATCTCGGCTATAAAACTGATGCCGTTATTCCTGCGAGTGAACTTAGATACAACCCAGATATCAAAGTTGGCGACACTGTCGATGTCTATATAGAAAGCATGGAAAATGCTCGCGGTCAAATTGTTGCATCACACAGAAAAGCAAGATTAAGTAAATCGTGGGATAAAATAAATGCTGTCTTTGAAAACAACGAAACAATCAAGGTATATGTTAAATGCCGCACAAAAGGTGGCATGATTGTTGACGCTTTCGGAATGGAAGCGTTCTTACCTGGTTCTCAAATGGATATTGTCAAGGTTTTTGATTTAGACAGCTACATAGGCAAGACTCTTGATGTAAAAGTTATTAAGATAAACGAAGAATACAAGAATGTAGTTGTCAGTCACAGAGAGGTTGTCTCTGAGAATTTACAGAAGAGGACTGCAGATAAATCTCTATTAAAAGATATTTGGCAAAAACATACTGAGGTACAAGAGCAGATTCTACGCCATAGAACAGAACCAATCTCAATCATACCATCTTTATCTTCCATTGTCAATGAAAAACTCCATGTTAGAATAGATACTTCTGATAATACAAATTATCTAAAGTCGAGGATTATGGAGTCACTTGACATCTCTGATGAAGACTGCCATTTTGAGGAAGGTTTCGTCTATGCTCCATACAATAATTGGAGCAAATTGGATGAGCGTGAAAAATCAAGAATCAGCACCCAAGCAAACAAGGAGTATGTATCGTTTTCATACTACCCTGTTATTGACGGAAAGATAACAGACAGCAAAGCACAGTTCACTGGTGTCAAAGAGTTACTCGATAGAATGGAAATCGAATACGACTTTGACAAAAAACGCCGTCTTCAAATATCAATAAACGAACTTCAGCGCTTAAAAGAAAGCGAAGAGTTCCAAAGCTTGCAGGTATCACTCCCTGACGAAACATCTGCTATTATACAGACATATCCTAGTATTCTTTATTATCTGGAAAGACTATTCCCAAATCATAATTTCAAGAACGTAGAGGTATTCAAAGATACAAGACATTCGTTAGGAGGTGTTGCAATCAACAAACAGTTTGTTGTGGAGGGCGGTTATCTGAAAGAGGATACGCTTAAACAATTAGAGGATTTATTTGAACCAAGAATGTGTCGTATTGAGTTTGATTTCCATATTAACGAAGATGCCACAGGAAAATACGATTGGAAAGTCAACCGCATGGGGCTTCCTGTCACTAAAGATGGTTCGATCTTGTTCTGGAAGCAAGTAAAGCAATCAATATCTGACATTTTTGAAGAAGAGTACACAGACAACGAAGATGATAATCAAAACGAACATTTTCTGTCCGATGAGAATGATTTCTTTAATAGAAAAGATACTACGGATATTCAATTCGAATATACACTTGACTGCCAGATAATCAACAGAATATTTGGTAAGGGTTCATATACCGTCACCCAGCGATTCTTCTACAAGTACAAAGAAAATAGAAGTTGGGCAACAGTAGAAGAATTAGACCGCTTCAATGACCAAATACATAATGAGCTGAAGAACAAGGTCGCTATTGAGAAGAATGGTTCTTCTATTGGTATTGACTTTAATTGGAAAGAAAAAAGCCTTCCTGAAATTCTCACACAATTAAGTAACGATTTTCAGTTCGTTGATTTTGGATTGTTCAAGAAAGGACACAAATGTAATTTTGACATAAAGTATAAGAAAACTGAATTAACGAGTATCATGGAAGACCTTCATGATGCTTTTGAAAAGCTGAATGTCGAACTTGTAAAAAAAGGTACTGAAATTTCTTTCTACAGAGAGTTTGATACACTAGAGGAGTTGATAGCTTTCAAGCCACAACTTCAGTATAAACTTAGCTCATACGATCAAAACCGCTACAAGTGCGTTATCAATGATACACCTGTAGGTTGCGTAAAGTTGTTATACTATTTTAACAAGAAGAGCCGAGACGAAGAACGCATTGAGGCTATTAGAGAACTGAAGGGCGCAGACTTTTCTATCGGTGACTTGTCAATCGGAAAATTAATTAGAATTTCCAATTATCCTGAAGTCGTGATTGACATTTCGGGAGACCGCTTTGAAATTACAAAACAGTTGATTGAGGATGGTAATGTATCTTCAATCACTCCTGATTTGTCTGGTGATCTCGAAAAGCTTGCTCGCTTGAAAGAGTCTCTGACCAGAATTGTGCAAGGTAGAGACGTAGAAAATGTTTCTCTTGGTGATTTTATCTTCGACGCATCAAAGGCAGGACGCATCAAAGATTACGAAGAGTCACTAAAGTTAGAGATGCAAGAAATCAGTAAGCATATTCTGAACAAAAAAATTGATAGTAATAAGCCACAAAAAATGGCAATTGCGAAAGCTTTATTGGCACCAGACCTTGCCCTTATTCAAGGCCCTCCAGGAACTGGTAAATCTACGGCTATCGCAGAAATGATATGGCAACATACACGAAAGTTCCCTGATAAAAGAATACTTCTCACATCAGAGACGAACCTTGCCGTAGATAATGCTATAGATCGTGTTGTGAATCAATATCACAACCTTATCAAACCGATACGTATCGGTGACGAATCTCGTCTTGAATCCGAAGGTTTGCAATTTTCATACTCTGCCATGTATCGATGGGCAAAAGGCGAAGACTGGAATGCAAAAAAGAAAAACGCATCAATTGATGATGACGATGATGATGACGACGATGATGTTTTCACAGAAGTTGATTCAATCTACGAAGCTCCAGAGAAGTTAATCCTTCTAAACTGGATGGAAAACATCAGTCGTCGAATAGATGAGGAAATGATGCCTTCTGAAGCCCAAGAACTTTGGAAGGAATTGTTAAACGCCCCTACTCCAGAAATGAAGAATCTGTTCTTTGACAACTACATTAAAAACTGCAATGTTATTGGAGCTACATGTAGTTCTATCGGTCAAAAGAATATCATCATGACCGAATCCATAGAGGACAATGGAAAGAGAAATCGCTTTATTCCTACCAAGTTCTATCGAATCTTTAGACAGATTTTTAGTGAAAAAGAAGGCGCCTATAATCCTAAGATATACTTTGATATGGTTATACAGGACGAGTCTAGCAAGGCAACTCCTGCAGAACTTTCTTTACCACTCATTTATGGCAAGAAGAATGTTATCATAGGCGACCATAGACAGTTGTCACCTATGCTTTCAAGGGAATCTTTCGTCAATTCTTTTGATTATCTCATCAAGAGAGAAAAAAATGAAGAGGAACGACAAAAGATGAAGGAGCTGAAAAGTTATGTTCTCAAAAATTTTAAAACTCTTGAAATTAGCCATTTTGAGCGTTTATTTACACAAATAGACGAAAGTCTTAAGGGAGTTTTCAATTATCAGTTCCGTATGCACCCTGCAATCAACGATGTGATAAAACAGTTTTATAAAGATGTAGGTGGCTTGGAATGCGGTCTTACCACACCTGTTGACTTAGGCGTAGACGATCCTGATTACTTGCATAATGGTGCATCAAGATATCACGGTATCAATGCTGGTCCTATCACACCTGATACCCATGTTTTGTGGATTGATTCATCTAGCCCAGAAATGCTTGATGGAACTTCTCGTGTCAACTATGGCGAAGTTGAAATTATCAAGAAAGTTCTTTCTGGTTTTAACGAATCTGAGTCATTCCATAAATATGTGGATAGTTGGGATAGTATTGAAGATAAACAAATCGGTCTCATTTCATTCTACGGAAAACAATTACGATTATTGAAGGATATGACACGAGACTTTGATAGTACTCAAATTCCTATTCGTGTCAGTACCGTAGATAGATTCCAGGGAATGGAAAGGAATATCATTATTGTATCAATGGTCAGAAGCCACTGCATACAAAATGAAAAAAATCAAAAACCGAACTTTGATAGATATCCGGAAGCTGGTTATCCAAAACAAGAAGATTTAGGTTTTGCTCAGTCTCCAAACCGCTTGAATGTCGCTCTTTCACGCGCAAAGAGATTGCTAATTATTGTTGGTGACAGCAAGTTGTTTAGAACCAAAGATATATATGAAAATGTATATCAAACTATTGCAGATCCAAACAACAAACATGGTAAAATCATAACTGCAGAAGAATATGGACTATAAAAATATTCTGGAAAAAGGAAAGCTCATATATGCTTCGCGTCCTAATGATACTAAAGTTAGGGAGTGGAGATTGATAAAGACCATATGCAGTATGGTCTACTATTCTACGTTCGATTTGACAAAGTTGGATAAAGTCATACTTCTTACCTTGCAAGACAATGGTAAATTGTATGAGAATCAACTTGCACGTATCTTAGGTTTTAATGTTGAAGATGATTTCGATTGTACCCCTAAAAGATATGCAGACAAGGGTGAAATTGGTATATTCAAGGGTCTTCTCGCAGAGCTTAAATCCTTTGGGTTACTAAAACTGGAAGACAAAGAGGTCTCGCTATCGCATATAGGAAAGTTAGCCATTAAGAAAGGGGTGAAATATTCTTTCCATCGCGGGGCAATGGCTCTAATGCAGTGTTTTGACATTGCACAAAAGGATTCTGTTGAATACAAAATGTTTCCTTTTCGTGACGCTCTTGGAATTACGTCATCTGTACAAGGTAACGCAAGTTTGTCTTATGACTTGTTTGACCATGAGGATATTGAAGAAGAGTTGTATGGAACTCCTACTGAGCTCGTATCTCGTCTTGCTCTTCAATGTAGCGCTGGTATAAATATTTGCCAGGCAGAAGAATCTACAGAATCTCGAATGTCCGAGATATATGTAGACTTTAAACTCTATGAACTAGATGGAGTCAAATATCCTTTTGCCTTCTTTAATAATGAATTTTCGAAAGTCACAAATGATCTTTTGTATCATGAGTCTAATTCGGAATACATCAATTCAAAAATTCATTTAGGAGAATACCTTTTCCTTGTAAAAGAAAGTCACAAGAATCTGGATTACCATTCAATGATGCCGTACATCGATGTTTGGAATCTAAATGACTTTATTGAAAGTGAGCATTTAGTTTGGACCGATGAGTCACTCTTTGCTGAATTTGCAAAAATGGCAAACGGCTCTCATTGGAATATCATATCTTCTGTATTCCCTACAGAGGCTCTCAAACTTTATCTTGATAAATATAAAGATTCATTTGATTGGATTGTTTTATCTTCCCGTTATGATGATGATTTCATTGTTGATAATGCGACGTCATACCCTTGGGACTTTGAGAGTCTTTCATCAGATAGAAGCATTGATTTTGTAAAGCGTCTTATCGTATTACCAACCCTTCATGAAAATGTAGACTGGGATTGGGGAGCCATACTTGCAAGACTTGATGATGATTTTATTGTTAACACCATCAACTTCATTCCGTATGATATGTACTCTGTCACAGAGAAGTACCTATCAAATTACCCAGCGATTGTTGGGACTTTCCCTGAAAGGAAATGGGATTGGGATTATATATCTACAAATGCAGAACTTGACTATGTTTTACAAAACATCAATGGCTTTGCTAAGGATATCCATCTTGATGTCATCATGTCAAGGGCATTTGCTTCAGAAAAGTGGGCTGAAGCATATTGCGACTCTAGTGAATTTGCGTTTGCTGTAATTGAGAAAAAGGATTGGCTCCAGAATAGATACAACGCTAATAAAGCCGATTATCCTTGGACTATCAAGTCCATTGACTGGCATGATAAGTTAGGATTCATCTCATGGAAAACTGCTAATAATGCAGACGGATTTGAATGCAACAAGCAAGTTGTCTGGAATGAACAGACTTTTGAACGATATCATGACAAAGACTTTTCCGTCAAAGGTCTTAGTCATATCGCTTCATCTATAACAGATGTAGCAATAATCAGTCATTTCCCAGAATTCAAATGGGTATGGTCTATTCTGTCGACTAGAGATATTGTTGTTTCTAACATCAGTTTCATTAAGGAACACCTTGGTGATATTGCATTCTCTAAAGCTATCCCTCTAATTTCTGCAGATATTCTATCGCAGTTATACGTATTAGATAAATTTAAGTCACTTGTAACAGAGCAGAATGCATGGAGTCAATTAACTGCCAACATTGGTAAGAATACTCTATTGCAGAACATTGATGACACTAATTGGGATTGGAGTATCATTACCAAAAAATTCTGCGATACACTAAATTTCACTGCTCTTACCAAGTTAAATGTTTTAGATCGTCTTGACTGGGATTACATATCTGAAAATGCTAGCATCGAGAAAATCATAGACAACCTTGATGAATATGCAGAGAGATGGAAGTGGACAACATTAACATCCCGTTTAGATCATGATTATATTGTTGATAATCTTCCTGAATACTATTTGACGTGGGATTGGGGATATATTATAGACTCTGTCCTAACAGAAGAAGACCTCGCAAAATCAGACTTAAGGATACAAATTGCTATAATTTTATCAATGCTCGAAAAAGAATATAGCGATTCTATTTGGAGTAAACTGACTGCGCGCTACTCAACAAATGATATTCTTGATATCAACATAGAAAATTCCCAACTGATAAACAAATCAGTTTCATACAATTGGGACTATATAGATTTATACAACCGAAAAGATTTTGATATTGATGGTTATCTCAAAGCATATCTGGAATATGGAATTCCTGTTGATTGGGATGCTCTTTCATCATCAAAATCTCTGAACAAGATTCTCTCATGGGACAAAAAAGTTATTAAAGAGTTCTCTGTTTGGGAGAGTGTTGTACTTGATATTCTCAAGAACGAGGATTATGAATGGAACTTCCAATACCTTTCTACCCTTTCATCTATAAACTGGTGCGACAACGTTCTAAGAACAAGAACAGATGAATGGGATTGGAAATACCTTTCTGAGTTTAGCAAGTGCTTTAGTTTTAACGTCAAAAAGCCCAACGAGTTACAAAAGCACATAGAGAAATTCTCTTCTCATTTGGACTTCGCCATTCTCTCAAAGCGTCATGATGTTAAACTTACAATAGAAGCACTTACATCCCTGCAAGACAATGCATGGGATTGGGCCGTAATTTCCACAAATCGAGGATTTGAACTATCTGCTGATTACGTATCAGAGCATGATACACTCTCGTGGGATTGGTATGAATTGTCGTCTAGGAAGGATTGCAAATTCACGGCTGAGTATATTCAAGAGCACAAAAATAATAATTGGAACTGGGCCATTCTTTCAAAACGCTCAGATATTGACTTATCTGCTGATATTGTAACTTCACTTATCGATAAAGATTGGGATTGGAATGAGATTCTTCGTAGAAAAGATATTTTTTTCACAGAAGAACACATTCCTAATTTGGTAAACATTGATTTGAATTGGAAAGAATTCAGTAGAAGAGATGATTTCTTCCCAACCTTAAGTGTTCTAAATATTCTCAAAGACAAAGATCTTGACTGGAAGGACATTTCCAGAAGAATGGAATTGGACTACAACGTTATTGTGTTGTATAAGCACAAACTGGATTGGTCTGTTTTGACCAAAAGTACTCATATTGATAAATCAAAGCCCAAGGTTCTTGAAACATTCAAGGATTATTTGGATTGGAATGTTGTCTCATATTCATCAGACTTTACTCCATCAAATGAAAATCTTGAAAAGTTCAAAGATAAAGTTAATTGGCCTGTAATATGCAGAAGATCTGATTTCAATATTGATGAGTCAACTTTAATTTTATTTGAAGACAAAGTTGATTGGAAAAGAGTTTCTCAAAGTGGAAATATTGTATTTACTCAGCAGTTAATTGATCGATTCAAAGACCGTTGGGACTGGGTTGCTCTTTCCGAAAACCCTGCGTTCAGGACGTCTGGAGTTGAAAACACTTATAAGAGTGAATTAAATCTGATGGAATTCTATAATAACCTTAAGTCACAGGGTAATAGAAGACCATTTATATATCATTTTACTCATATGTTCAATGCCATTGAGGTAATCAAATCAAGAAAGATTCTCAGTCGCAACAGAGCAACAGAGCTTGGCTTATTGAAGTATGATGCAGCAGGCTCCGTTGTACATAGGTCTGCAAAGGCACATCCATATGCACGTTTCTATTACAGAACAGGAACTCAGACTCAATTCTACAATGAGTGCTTAGGTAAGCAGAAGGGGTCCAAATATTATGGCAGAGCAGAAGGAAATGGTTTGCCTATGTGTCCTATGCCAGTATTCTTTAAGTTTGACCTTCAGGAGGTTCTTGCAAAACATCCTGATTTATGTTATTATAGTACTGGTAATATGCAAACTGGTTGGGCAAGAGTGTATAAAGTAATAGATGATCCTGATAACATTGACCCTGTACTTCTTTATAGCAACGGATGGAGTAAAGGCGTACAAGAGAAAAAGCAACAAGAATTTCTTGTTAAAAATGAATTTGATTTCTCCGAGTTAAAGGATTATCAAATCATCTGTTATGACCATGAAGAAACAGAAATTCTTAAGGAACTTTTCAAAGATGATCCTATATGCGAACATATTTATTGCGTCTACGATGCAGAAGATGTATATGAAAAAGAAAAACCTCCATTGAGGTTTGAAATATCGGATAACCGCATAAATATCACCACAAACTACAGAGGTGACTATATGTTCCAAGTTGAAAGCACTCAGATCAATAAAATCAGAGTGTTAAATCCTGTTTCCCAAATAAAGGCTATAAAGAGTCATGTTATTCAATTAAGGGAGGAGGTCTCTGTAGAATGCGGCGAAGCAGCTTTTGATATTTATTATGTTAATATGAGTCCAAGCGCACGTTCTCCAAGATGGCTTGTATATCAATACTCCCCAAAAACTAAGGAAATCAAATACACAGACTCTTCGATTGTTGAAAGTTTCTTAGGTGTCAGCTTGGATGATGACTATTCACCAGAAGATATGATTACTGCTTTGGGACTCATTATGCCAAGACTGGAAGAGCTCTATGAGACGCGAGTTAGACATTATGTAGTAAAGAAACATACAATACTTGTATGCGAACAATTTGAGAAATACCCGTTCGATTTTGACAGCAAACGCATGAACATCGACTTAATGCGTCTGATATTGGCTGTTCATGACATAGGCAAAGCTATTGCTCGTGCTACTCAGCACGAGCATACATTAGTCCTATTGCGTGAACTATGGGAAAGAACCCCCCTCTCTGCATATGAACTTAAATTAGCAGAAACACTATTGAAAGATGATCATCTTGGAAACTACTTCCAAAACAAATATGACATTTCTGACTTGAAGGACGAAATAATAGATGATGCAAACAGCTTAGAGATTAGTCCTCAAATCATGTTGCAATATAAAATGATATTGTATCAATGCGATATTGCATCGTACACAAAAGATGCAGGAGGCCTAAAATACCTGGAGCATATGTTTGTGTATGAAAATGGGGAAAAAGTATTCGATGACAACAATGGAATCATTTCAATGTCTGAAGAATACATGGAAAGATATGTAAATCTAAAAGAGGCAATCAATGAATAATATAACATTTCATAAAGGGAATATATTTAATAGCCAAACACAAACGATAGTAAATACTGTCAACTGTGTTGGAGTTATGGGTAAAGGTATTGCTTTAGTTTTCAAACTTCGATATCCAGAGATGTTTGATAAATACAAAGTGTTTTGTCAATCTAAAATGATTGGCATTGGCAAACTATGGCTTTATAAATCTGAAGAATCCACACAATGGGTACTCAATTTCCCTACTAAGTTCCATTGGAAATACCCAAGCAAGATAGAATACCTTGAAGCTGGTCTTCAAAAATTCGTAGACACCTATAAAGAAAAAGGCATTACATCTATTGCTTTTCCTCTTTTAGGAACCCACAATGGCGGACTTGATAAGATTGAAGTACTTGATTTAATGCATAAATATCTAGAGCAATGTGATATTCCTATTGAGATATATGAATATGCCCCACTTGCTCCTGATGATATGTTTGAAGATTTCTCAAAGAAGTGGAACTCGATTACCCAATCTGAAAAAATTAAAATTGTAGGTAGTCGTTCTATGAAACAGATAGGCATAATCGACAAGGCCATCAATGAAGACAAAATAAAGTCTATGATTTCTCTAATAGAATATCAAGGTATTGGCTTTGCGACAATGCAGAAATGTTTCAATCTCGTGATGACATATAAAAAGAACCAAGCTTAGATTTATAATATGCTACCACTACAACAAGCCCGCGAGGTACGCGACTCGATCATTGAGTATATCAAAGCCACGTTCCGATTCAAAGAAAAGGACGTGAGCGATGCGTTCTATCGCTTTATCGAAGATAAGCAGGAAGGCCTGTTTAAGGGTCCCTATATATCACTGAAAACACCTTTCATCTCAGCTACAGCAGAAGAAAGTGCAGATATACCCTTGGATATTGCGCCCAACTTCGCTCCCTACAAACACCAGTTGCAAGCGTTTAAGCAGCTGACAATGAAAGATGGCCATCAGCCTGAACCTACCTTATTGACCACTGGTACCGGTTCGGGAAAGACGGAGTGTTTCCTCTATCCTATACTCGACTACTGTTACCATTGTAATCAGTTTGAGCATCAGCCAGGCGTAAAAGTCATCATCATGTACCCCATGAATGCATTGGCCAGCGACCAAGCCAAGCGTTTAGCAGAAACGATTTGGGAAGATGAACGATTGCGTGGTAAGGTTACTGCGGGTCTGTTTGTAGGTGAAGGCATCAAGGTAAAGGATTATCCTCGCGATATGGGGCCTGATCATATCATTGAAAACCGTGATGCGATACTTGACACCGTGCCCGACATTCTATTGACGAATTTCAAGATGTTGGACTATGGTTTGATGCGTCAACGCTTTATGTCACTTTGGAGAGGAAATATTGACACCGATAACAAGGCTTTGCGTTTCATTGTACTTGATGAACTACATACTTACGATGGCGCACAAGGCACTGATGTGGCCAATTTGCTTAGACGACTGAAGTTGAAACTTTCGTTGCCTAAGTACAGCTTATGTCCTATTGGTACCTCGGCTACCATTGGTAATGGCGCTGATAGTAAAACGCGCTTGTGTGAATATGCCACCAATGTGTTTGGTGAGACTTTTAGTGAAGAACATGTCATAGAAGAGCACCGTATCCCCGTGGATGAATATGTAGAACCTACAACTGTGGGGCTTCCTGATGGACGATTGCTTAAGGATTGTACTTTTGGCAATGCCGATACTGTGGCATGCTATCTCAAACGTCTTTGTAAGATATGGCTTAAAAAAAGTGATGCTACTCCAATTGAGGCTGGAGTGATTTTACGTCGAATGGGCATCGTTGGCGATTTGCTCCATGCTTTGGAAGATGGTGTGCATACATTGGAAGAGCTACAGAATCGTTTGGAAGACAATACTGATTTTCGTCGCTTGCGTCAGCAATATTCCGATAAGACTTGCCTGACAGCTATTGAAAACTTGTTAGCACTCATTGCTTATGCTAAGCGTCCGACGGAAAATGGTAAGTTGATACCAACACTTTACCTGCAAGTGCAACTTTGGCAAAGAGAATTGAGTGGCATCCTGCGCTATGTGCAGAAGGAACCAGAATTCACTTGGCGCGGTAGCATCAAAAACGATGAAGACCGAGCTGCTTTGCCTATGTACTTCTGTCGTGATTGTGGTGCCAGTGGATGGCTAAGCCGTAGATTAGCTACAGACGATCGTTACTGCTCAGACGTCAAGACCATCAATACTTCATTTATGAACCGTGACAAGGAGGTCGTGTTGCTTAATATTGAATCTAAACGTCATGAAGCGGTAGAAGAATATATATCAGAAGGAAGCCTCAATGTGACTCACTATGTAAAGATCAAAGATCTTACAGAAGCAAGTAGTAGCGATGAGGATACCATTCGTCTGCGCATATGCAGCAAAACGGGTACAAACAAGAATGGTAATCAAAAATTTGCTCGCACCTGTCCGGAATGCAACGGGAATGATACCATCTGTGAGATAGGTGGTCGTACCTCAACGCTTTCAAGTGTAGCCATCAGTCAGGTGCTATCAAGTGATTTCGATCATGCCGAAGCTGCAGACCGTAAAATTCTGATGTTTACCAATAGTGTACAAGATGCTGCGCACGAAGCAGGATTTTATGAGGCACGTACCTTCCGATTCTTGTTCCGTCAGTCTATGCAGAAGTATATCAACACACTTGATGGCCCCATCAACTTGGTAGAACTTCAAAAAGGATTCAAGGCATATTGGCACGCACATCTTTCTGAGGAAGAATACTATTATCGTTTTCTTCCAGCCGACCTAGCTTCACATATTGACCTCAACTGCAACTATCGTGAAGGTGATGGCTTTATGTCTAACTTTAAGCAAGAGTTTGAAACCCGTGTAGATTGGGAAATAACCAGTGAGTTTGGTTTGACTGCGCAATTGGGTCGTACCCTCGAAAAGACTGGCGCTTCTGCCTCTTTCTTTAAAACGGAAAAGATAGAAGAAGTATATAGTGCCATGGTCGATTGGATGAGCAGCAACAACATGGAGCAGATGGCCGATAAAGAACGAGACTTCTGCCATTTCGTTTATGGTGTTCTACAACGTATGCGAACCCATGGCGCTGTTGACCATCCTTACTTGGCGAAATACAGAGAGGAAGCATTAACACAATGGGCCTTGAACTGGAATAAAGACGGCCGTCACTTCCTTAATAAACGCTTAGGAGGAAGTATGCAATTTCCTAAATTGGTCGGTGCTTGGTTTACAGACAAAAATGCCGATATGCTTGATATGACTGTGCTGCGCCGTGAGGGTAAGCATAATTGGTATAGCCTGTATTTCTTCAAACAATTCAATGACATAGGTATTAGCAACAATATGGGACTCTTTAATGAGTTCATGCGTAAGCTGCTTGATACCATGGTAGAAGTTGGCTTGCTCAACAAACAACCTCAAGGTGGTGGCAACTATGCCATCCGCCCTGACCAAATATGGATTAGCAAGAAGGTGAAGCATATCCAATGCGATAGTTGCCAATCCAGATTATGTGCAGCCACCGATGATGAATTGGCCGAAGGTACCAACTGCTTGGATTACAAGTGTCGTGGCACCTATTCGGAAGAGACACGACCAGAGCTGAGCTACTACCTGCAAGTGTATAACCGCAATATTTCCCCTCGTGTTTATGCCAATGAGCATACAGGATTGTTAGAAAGAAATAAGCGAGAGAAGCTTGAAATTGATTTCAAGAAACATCCTACCCCCAGCTCAACCAATGTACTTGTGGCCACTTCTACTTTGGAAATGGGTATTGATATTGGTGATTTGAATGTGATGGGTAATGCGAATGTTCCGCCCAAACCGAGTAATTTCTTGCAGCGTGTAGGTCGTGCCGGACGTAAGGAGGGCTCTGCCCTTGTGCTCAATTATGCCCATGCCAGCGAGCCGCATGATATGTATTATTATACTTACCCTGCAGAAATGATGCAGGGAGAGGTTACTACGCCTGGCTGTTTCTTGGAGGCTAAAGACATACTTCGCCGCCACTTTTTGGCTTACTGCATAGACACTTGGACAAGTAGCGACATACAAAACATGCTGCCTGCGCGCATTGCTGATTTGAAATTGACGCAAGAAGATGTATTCAATCAAGAAGGTTTTATTGTGAACCGACTGATTACGTTTATCAAGAATAACAAAGCTATACTTGAGTCTGAATTTAGATCCGTTTACGAGGAACGTACACAAGAAACGCTGTCACGCTTATTTAAAACGCTCAACGACGGTACATTTTACAATCATATTATCAGCGAATTTAGTACGCTACAAGCCCGTTTGTTCCATTTGGGCAAAGAACTTGACCAATACAAAGAGCAGGAAGGCCGGATTCAAGCGAATGACCCCATGCTCGCCCAAATAAAAAATTTGATTAAGGCTACAAAGAAACAATACGCTCAGGTTGTGGGTGAGAAAGTGATTGAATATATGACCAATGTGGGTTTGTTACCTAACTATGCCTTTCCGGAAACAGGTGTTAAGCTACAAGCCAGCGTTTATGCATCGCATGAGAAGGAAGACAATGAGCACAATAAAATGGCACCAAAGTCATTTGAGTTAATGCGTTCGGCTTCACAAGGTATCAAAGAGTTGGCTCCTGGTAATAACTTCTACACGCAGAAATTCAAGCTGAATATCAGTGGAATCTCTACATTTGATTGGAAAGACGCATTGACAGAAATGCGATTCTGCTCAAAATGCGATTGTATAGCACTAAAGGGTGAGTCTGGTTATGATTCTGCTGCTTGTCCAAAGTGTAATGACCCATCTTGGGGCGTAAACAAGCATCAATTGTTGAAGTTTACCAATTCACGAAGCATCATGCATAGTAATGACGCAGCATTGGATGACTCCAGTGAAGATCGTGATTCAGAAAACTACATCATCAAGCGTCACTATATGTTCCATCACAATGGCGCTACTACCTCGTATGCTATGCGTAGTGTGGGCTTTGGTATTGAGTTCTGCAACAACATGGAGTTGTATGAAGTAAACTATGGTATGCAGATGCAATCCGGTGCAAAGCTGGAGGTGGACAATGATGCTACGGTTCCTCAGAATGGTTTTGTCACCTGTAAATATTGTGGTAAATCAACTCATCTTTTGGCCGGTGTAAAACAGACCGAAGACTTCCATTATCGATTCTGTAATCACAAGGGCATAAGCTTTGCTGATGATGTAAAGGGCGATGTATTCGAAACGCTTTACCTCTACCGCCATATGCAAACGGAGGCTATCAAGATATTGCTTCCCGTACAAATTATGGATGCAAATGCTGCTATTGAGATGTTCAAGGCCGGTATCGAACTCGGATTAAAGGCATACTATAAATCATCGCCAGAGCATATACGCATTGACTCCTATAGTGAAATGAATATGGCAACGATGAACAAAGACCATTACCTTGTGATGTATGATACCATCCCAGGCGGTACGGGCTATTTGTCGAAGCTATATGACACCGAGGAATTTACCACTCTTCTGCAATATGCCTATGAGAAGATTCATGAATGTACTTGTCAATGGGAGGGCAAAGATGGCTGTTACCATTGCATCCTTACCTATGGCAACCAATATAAACGCGATTCTTTCAGCCGAGAATATGCGGATAGTCTCTTTGAGCAACTTATTAGTCATGCTAAATCGTGGGAAACACTTCCAGGATCAGTAGGAACTATCTCACAGTCTGGTGTAGCAGAGGATAGCGAGTTGGAATTAAAATTCGTTAATGCCCTAAAGGTCATCGCAAGAAATAATAATTGGGAATTTGAGAAGATTTCGGATGTAAATACTTATCGTTATGAACTTCGCCTCATTGATGAAGCGGACGATACGGACATTAAATATTACATCATTCCTCAGTTTGCCCTTGGAGGACCTTATGGCGTTCGCCATTATACTGTAGCCGATTTCCAAATCATCTGTATGTCGGCAAAAATTAAAGGCCAAGACATTGCGCAACCAGAAAAAATGCCCATGTGGGCCATTTTCCTCGATGGTTATAGCTATCATGCCAAAGCGCCTAACATACGATTCTATGGTGACATAGAAAAGAGAGACGGCATCCGTGCATCAACCACGCATAACCTATATTCATGGACGATGACGTGGGAGGATATTCAATTGTTTGAGAGTGGACAGGATGATAGTCTTGGACTTAATTCCGTAACGCGTCTTATCGAACTATTGAAGAATCCCCTACCAGGGCACATCACAGAAATGGCATTTGGCTGTATTGCAGATGCTGACGGATTTATGGCACATGGTGGTTCTTTGTACAATGGAAGTATAACGATTGATGATAGTAGCTATGATTTATTAACAGACAATTCAACCGATGAAGAAGTAGCCGCTGCATTACAAAATGGTATTCACTACGAGTGGAATCTGCAATTGCACTTGCTCTCAATAGATAACGAAGAGTGGACTGGCTTCTGGCGGCGATACAATCTACTTCAGTTCTTCCCAAACAAAACGAATGTGGTGGTTTCTACTACTTCAATAGTAGAGACAGTGGACCGTGATGAAGTGAAGATGTATTATCCTGGCCTTGAGGACATCATTGATCAGTTATTAGATCACAATATCTCTTTCAGCCATGAAGGAGACGTGGATTTAACAGACGATGATGGAATCGTGATTGCAAGCGCTCAGATGATTCTTAGTGAACTGAAAATCGCTATCGATCCGGTTGACGAACAATCTAGTGAAACATTCATCAGCTATGGTTATCATGTAATAGCCGCTTCTGACTTCAATATTAACAACATAATAAATTCATAATATGAGACTATTTCTTTCTGACACATTCTATGAAGCGGTTCTCTCGCTGCCGAAGAAGATACAAAGCAAAGTGATAGCATTTCAAAAGAAGTTCCGTGAGAACAACGCTTCTAACGGCATTCATCTGGAACCTATTGCTCAGTTTAAGGACAATGCATTGCGCTCAGCCCGAGTGGATGATAATTATCGTGCCATCATTGGTGTACTGGGTAATAATACTTACCATTTACTTTACGTAGGTACACACGAAGATGCCTATAACTGGGGCATGAGAAAACGCTTTGCTTGGAATGAGCATACGCAATCATGTCAGTTGATTACTGTAACAGAGTCTGAAGAAGTCGTATCAAAGGCTGCTCCAGAAACAACAGAAAACGCTTTCTTTAAGGATGTAACTAACGATAAACTCCTGGCCATTGGCGTGCCTCAAGAGCTGTTGGGCAAAGTAAGAGCCATTCAGACACTCGATGATTTAGATCCATTAGACGATATGTTACCGAATGATGCATATGAGAACATCTTCAATCTGATGGATGGCGAGAACATAGATGACATCATAGCAGGCATTGAGTCTGGACGTGCCAAAGCTAATGAGGATGAATTGCTTAGTGACAACAATAAACGTCGGTTTGTAGAACTGACGGATGACGATGAGTTGCAACGTATCATAGATAAGGATATGGATGTATGGCAACTATTCCTTCACCCTTCACAGCGTAAATTGGTCAATGCTGATTATAAGGGAACGATGAAGGTAAGTGGTGGTGCTGGAACAGGTAAGACTGTGGCAGCCTTACACCGCATGAAGTACCTTACATCCAATCCCAATGCCAATGTGCTGTTCACTACTTATACACGCACACTCAAGGAAAACTTGGATGGTCTGGTTCAGAAGATGGATATTAATAGAGGGCGCTATGTTTTGAATAACATCGATCAAGTTCTGATTGAATGCGCTCGCCAATACCATATTAAAGATGGCTTTAAGATTTTGGACTACACGGGAGACGAAGAGTCTTTGAAGCTGTGGCGAGAGGTTCTTGAAACAGAAGTAACTGAGTTTGATGAACATTTCCTTTATGATGAATACATTGATGTAATAGTCTATTTTGGAAATGCAGACGCGCATAGTTACATGATGCAGCAACGTGTTGGTCGTACCAAAGCTTTAAGCCGCAAACAGCGTATGGAGATCTGGAAGCTTGTTGAAAAATATGTGGCGTTGAAGCAGGAACGAAGATATATCGATCGCTTAGAGTTGTTCAATGAGACCACCAATTATCTTAATGAACACAATGTTCGTCCATTTACTAATGTAATTGCTGACGAGTTCCAAGATTTCTCTAATCCGGAACTGAAGTTTCTGCGCGCTTTGGTAGCAGAAGGGCGTAACGACCTGTTCTTAACAGGAGATCCGATGCAACGTATTTACAGCGGACGAAAAATCAACTTTAGTACTGCTGGTATTAATGTACGTGGTGTACGTAGTCGCCGGTTGAAAATCAACTATCGTACAACTGAGCCAATTAAGCGCGTAGCTGTATCTATCATTAAAGGTCAAACTTACGATGATATGGATGGTGGTACCGAGTCAACAAAAGGCTATGTATCTTTGATTCACGGTGGAGAAAAGCCACAGTACGTCATGGTGTCAAATGCTACTGAGGAAGTTACTCAAGTGGCAGAATGGATTGAAGCCTGTAAAAACAGCGGCATCTCTTTGAAGAATATATGTATTGCTGCCCCCAGTATGGGATTGATGAAAGAGCTACAGACTCGTCTCCATACGGATGGTACAGCTTATAAGGTACTCAAAGGTACCAGTAAACAAGGAGCTAGTGATGGGGTATCTTTGTGTACTTTCCATTCCCTCAAAGGTCTTGAATTTAAGGCGGTCATCTTAATGGGTGTAAATGAGCGCAATGTTCCATCGAAAGCCACAGAGGCATATCCTTTCAATGGTATGGATGCATTGGAAAAGAAGGAGTATCTCTCAAGCAAGCGGTCGCTATTGTATGTAGCGATAACTCGTGCTAGAGGATTGGTGTACATGGTTGGTTATGGTGAGCCTTGTGGACTTGTAGCTGATTTGATATTATAGCCAGTAAACTACATATAATGTAACTGTACAAAAATAGTTAGATTTAGTAGGTGTGATAATAATATCAACCTACTAAACTAACTATCATATGAATAATTTGTTTTATTGACCAATCGGAAAGAAAGGAGTAACAATAAAAAGCTATTGCTTATTTTCTCCAAAGACTATTCCGTATTCCTTTGGGGCTCTACTCCTATTTCTTCCATCAAGCACTGATGCTGTTCTTTCACCGCCCGATACATGGAATAATGTGCAAAGGATTCTTCCTTATATTTCATACTACTAATAGAAGTAGCAACAGTCCACATTAGAATAACGACAACGAAGGCCACAACGTATTGTAGCTTGATATGATAGCCGCGTATAAACATCCCATTGATATTGTGTGGAATAATGGCGACTGGATTTTTCAGCTCATTAATTTTTGCCAGTATCTCATTCTGCCGTTTTAATATACAATCGGTATTAGTCTCGATGTTCGTGCGGTTGAGATTATAATCGCAAACGTGCCGATAAAGATATTCAAGAAGTTTGGACTTCCGCTTGAATAAATCAATAAGTTTCGGGAACCATAGCGAAAACGGCAATGTGTTAGGCTGCTGTTGCCAGATA
>OBWM01000736.1_pt1 | contig 23546 bp, 17 predicted proteins | sample 1538041 | NCBI WGS metagenome assembly OBWM01 (sample SAMEA2580049, study PRJEB22360) | human gut metagenome | biome: human gut; feature: human-associated habitat; material: faeces | place: Denmark | collected 2008/2010
CCAGCCCGAAACAGCTCTGGGTCACGCCAACCCCCCGGAACGCGCCTGCCGGTGGATTGTTTGTATAGTACGCCCGGCCTTCGATCTCAAAATTCTGGTAATTGTACGGACCTGCCGCATGGGTACAGGCCCTCTGAAGCACGGGTCCCCCGAGGGACGCATAGGCTCCGGTGTCAGAGATGATACTTGCCTTCACTCCCTGAATGATTCCATTATCGTCACATCCCATGGTAAATTCCATATCCATAGGGTGACGCTTCGGATGGATCAGAATGCTCTCGTCTCTGGTTAGTTTCACCTTCACGGGTCTTTTTAAAAGGTAGGCAGCCAATGCCGCATGGTGCTGGACCGTCATATCTTCTTTTCCTCCAAAACCGCCGCCCACCAGCTTATTTTCCACATACACCTTTTCCGGCGAAATACCGAGCATTTCATAGCATTCTCTCTGGGTATCATACACCCCCTGATCCGAGGAGTAAACTTTCACTCCATCTTCTTTATATGGAAAAGCCACTGCGCACTCCGGTTCCAGAAATGCATGTTCTGTCCACGGAGTATGAAACTTTTTGCTGATCACATGCCTGGAATTTTTAATGGCTTCCTCTGCATTCCCCCGGCATACGTATTCTCTTGCCAGGAGGTTGCCGTCACTGTGCACGAGGGGCGCATCGTCTCTCATGGCTTCGTAAGGGTTCTTCACCGGAGTGAGTTCTTCATATTCGACCCTCACCAGTTTTTTCCCCTTAGCTAACGCCTCCTCGCTCTCAGCCACCACGAGGGCAATGGAATCTCCCAGATATTTTGTCGTTGTACCTTCCGGGATCAGCACATACCAGTCCCGTTTCAGATGTCCGGTCCGGACATTCCCCGGGATATCCTTTGCCGTGATCACGGCCTTCACACCGGGAACGGCAAGGGCCTTTGAGCCATCGACGGACAGCACCTTTGCCCTGGCATATTCCGAGCGGACGGCGCTTGCAAAAAGCATGCCTTCCATCTCGATGTCATCCGTATACTCCCCGGTACCCAGTACCTTTTCTCTCACATCCAGCCGATGGACTCTCTCGCCCACTTTCCACTGTCCGTTCTCCTTCGGAATCCTCTTTCCCTCCCGGAAAAGTCTGGCCGCAAGTTCCACCGCATCCATGATCTTTTTATATCCGGTGCAGCGGCAGATGTTATTTTTAAGTGCGAAAGCAATCTCCTTCCTCGTCGGATTCAAATTTACATCCAGGAGACCCTTGGCGCAGATGACCATTCCCGGAATACAAAAACCGCACTGGACGGCCCCCGCCTCCCCGAATGCATAGACGAAAACCTCTTTTTCCTCCTCAGGAATACCTTCCACCGTGAGGATCTCTTTGCCGTCCATCTTTGACATCATCGGGATGCAGGCTTTCACAGCCTTCCCGTCCACCAGCACCGTACAGGTGCCGCAGGCTCCCTGGCTGCACCCGTCTTTGACAGATTTAAGCTTCAGTTCGTCTCTCAAAAAACGGATCAGTTTCTGGTCCTTTTCCACAACATATTCTTTTTTATTGACCATACATCGGAACATACCTATCCCTCCATTCCCGTCACATCTTACAGCGACTTAAGGTTCTTGAAATTCTTTTCTTTGACCGTAAATTTCAGAGGAATCCTCCTGCGGACCCTCACTTTTTCTTCCTCCTGCGGAATGATCAGGTTCAGTACAACTGTGATCAGGGTCGCCAGTACAACCGCTGATTTTCCGAAAACCATCATGACCCATGACGGAAACAGTGCAAGAGAATCCGGAGCCAGTGTAATGCCCATTCCGACAGCCACTCCAAGACCGACGATCGCCGTATTCCGGTTGTTGAGCCCGGCTTTTGCTATCAGTTTCACTCCTGTCATGGCAATAGAGGCAAATACAGATATGGTCGCCCCTCCCAATACACACTGAGGGATCGTGGTCAGCAGAGACGCGATCTTCGGAAGCAGTCCTGCTGCCAGAATGATCCCGGACGCCAGATAAAATACTCTCTTCGCCACAACCTTCGTGGTTCCCACGATTCCTACATTCTGGCTGAAGGTAGCTGTGGGAAGGCCGCCGAACAGCGCACCGAACAGGCTGCCCAGTCCGTTTCCGATGATGCCTCCGGAGAGTTCCCGGTCCGAAGGTTCTCTGCCCAGGCCTCCCTGTGTTGTGGCCGTCAGATCCCCGATGGCCTGCACCGAGTTCACGACAAACAGGATCGACATGGTAATCATGGAAGAGGGCTCAAACTTGATCCCGAAATGAAGGGGCCTCGGAAGCTGCACCCAGGACGCCGAGAGGACCGGACTGAAGTCCACCATTCCGAGAATGACGGCGATCACATATCCGACACAGATACCGATCAGGATCGCGGAAAGTTTCAAAAATCCTTTCGTAAAATGGCTCAGTCCCACGACTACCGCCAGCGTGATCAGGGCTACCGCCCAGTTCTTAACACTGCCGTAATCCTTTGATCCGGTGCCTCCTGCCATATATCCCACCGCTACCGGATATAGGGAAAGCCCGATAGTAAATACTACCGTTCCCGTCACGATCGGCGGAAATAAAGAACGGATTCTTTTGATAAAAATACCTACGATGACTGCAACGATTCCGCCGGTCAGCTGTGCGCCGAACAGTGTAGCCAGATCAAATTCCTGGACTACCGCCTGCATGGTTGCCAGATATGCAAAACTGACACCCATGATGACAGGCAGGCCGGACCCTACTTTGTTTTTTAACGAAATAAGCTGCAAAAGCGTCGCCACCGCAGCGACGATCAGCGCGCCCTGTACAAGGACGATCTTATCCTCAGGTGAGATCTCACCTCTTGATAATGCGATCCCGGCTACGATGATGGCCGGTGTGACACATCCCACGATCATCGCCACTACATGCTGCAGAGCCAGAGGGAGCGCCTGTTTGTACGGCGGCTTCCCATCGGTCAAAAACAGCTCTTTTACTCCTGTCTTACTCTTAAAACTATCAAACATATCTACTATCTCCCTGCTGTCCGCTCAACAGCCCGCTTTGCCGGACTCCCCGTTCCGGACCGCAGACTAAAGCAGATAAAATGCGTAGTCTTCACAGATGACGGTCATCAGCCTTCTCAAACCTTCTGTCACTGCAGAACTCTCATCCTCCAAGTTCACTGTCATTGTTTCTCCCAGATACCTTACCAGACATTTCTTTTCTTCACGGTCCAGTACAAAAAATCCGTCATTTTTACTGTTTTCCATATCCTTTTCATTGGCAAACAGAGTAAATTTATCCAGATAAGGCGCACTGTCGTACGGGCAGAAGCTCCTGCAATTCCCGCACTCATTGCACATATAGTCGATATGAACGACCTGGTCTTTTTCGAATCCCGGCACATGGATGGATACATTGGCCCGGTTCGGACAGACATCCACGCAGTTTTCACATACAACATCGCAGCCGAGACATCTTTTGCTCTGGTTTTCTTCTTCCTTTGAATCCTTCAGTATTCCTTTCTTCTCACAGCAGTCTGACTTTTGCGCAGGATTGTCGTTTCCTCTGGAAACTGAAGATCCGAGAATGTCAGAAGCCGCAAGCATGGCATCTCTCATGCCTTCGACTACCGTAGCCGGGCCGCAGAGTCCGTCTCCAATCACGTAAATGCCTTCCTGGCTGGTCATCAGCGTTTCCGGGTCGGTCTTTGCCCTTCCCCTGCTGTCCACCTGAATTCCGTTTTCCTGATAAAAATCTGAAGGCACCTGTTCTCCCACCGCGGCGATCACCGTATCCGCCGGTATTCCTGTGCGCTTACCGATACTCTTCACACTTCTCCGTCCTGTCTTATCCGGGTCGGAAAGTTCCATAACCTTACAGACCAGTTCTCCGTCTTCCAGGAGTACCGGTGACAAAAGTTCCTTAAATTCCACACCGTCTTCCACAGCCATCAAGAGTTCTTCTTCATCGGCAGGCATATACCGTTTCGTCCTTCTATAGACCAGATAGACGTGCTCCACGCCCTTTGTCCGCTTCGCCGCCCGTGCCGTGTCCATAGCAGTATTTCCGCCGCCGATCACTGCAACGTTCTTTCCGATCATCACATCCCCGTCTTTTTCTTTAAACTCTTTCAGGAATTCCAGCGCATTGATCACGCCGCCTTTTTCCAGTGAGAGTTCTCCCGGTTTGGATGCCCCCACAGCCAGAATTACCGCGTCATATCCCTGCTTCCTCAATGCCTGTGCATTTTCAATCTCTACGTTCAGCTGTATGTCAACGCCGAGTTTTCGAAGGAAGGAAGCGTCTTTCTCCACAGATGCAGCCGGAATCCGGAACTCCGGAATCACATGGCGCACCACGCCGCCCAAAGAATCTGTCTTCTCGTACAAGGTTACTTCCGTTCCTGCCTTCGCAAGGTAATACGCACACGCCATGCCGGCCGGTCCGCCTCCGATAACAGCGGCTTTTTTGCCGTTCTTTTCTGCCGGATTCAAAGAGTTCAGGACATCTTCATAACCTCCCATGGCTGCCTTCAGTTTATTGTCTCTGATATGTACAGGTTCCTCATAAAAATTTCTCGTACATTTGCTCATGCAGTTATGGGCACAGATGGTTCCTGTGATAAACGGAAGAGGGTTTCTCTCCATGATGACTTCCAGCGCCTCTTTGTATTTTCCTTCGTCGGTCAGCGGCATGTATGCCGTAATATCCTGATGAATCGGGCATCCCTCCTTACAAGGCGCCACATAACAGTCCAAGAGCGGAACCGGCTGTTTCATTTTCCTGGAAGGAAGCGGCTTTGCGGCTTTTACATGGTGCTTATCTGTCCTGGCCTTCACGGCAAGCTCTGAAACCGCATTCACGTCAACGCCTTTGAACGGAAGCATGACTCCGCGTTCCTGAAGCTTCTCCGCCATCTGAGAAAGCCGCTGGTAACCGCCCGGCTTCAGCAGAGTAGTGGCCACCGTGACCGGCCATATTCCTGCCCCCACGATTTCTGCAATATTATAGGCATCCGCGCCTCCGGAATAAGAAATCCTTAATTTTCCTCTAAACTCTTCAGACAGCTTTGCTGCCAGGGAAATAGACAGTGGAAATAATGCCTTTCCTGACATATACATCTCCCCGCTCGGAAGCTGGTTTTCTTTCACATCCACCGGGAAAGTGTTGGTAATCTTCACCCCAAATTCCAGGTTCTTTTCATCCGCCAGCTTCATAAGCCTTGTGAGCATCGGCACCGCATCCTCATACTGTAAATCGTCCTTAAAATGAAAGTCCCCGAACACCATGTAGTCATAGCCCATGCCGTCCATGGTCTTTCTGGCAAATTCATACCCGAGCAGTGTCGGGTTGCATTTGATAAAGGTATGCAGGCCTTTTTCTTTTAATAGGTAGTCGGCGATGCTTTCAATCTCCTGGGGAGGACATCCGTGAAGAGTCGAAATCGTCGCAGAATTGCATATATCGGACGGAATAGCTTCAATATCTTCCTCAGTGACATTGTGAAGCCGTTTTGCCATAAGCTTGGCTTCCCTCATACATTCTTTGAAAATACTGCTGTCTTTTGCCTCCGTCATCGTGTCGATAAAGGTGTTGATCTTTTCAGACTTGATGCCTGCCAGGTCATAGCCCACACTGATGTTAAACTGGAATCCGTCCGCAGCACCGAGACCGTATTCTTTTGAAATAATATGCAGCAAAAACCACGCCTTTATGTATTCTTCCATCGCCTGGGGCACATAGAGCTCTGTGGACCATTCACAGTTATATCCCTCATCCTCTGCAAGTATACACGGTTTATTGACACAGGCAGACAGTTCTTCTCCGTCCATGATCTGTACGGTTTTAAGTTCAAAAAATCTGCTGCCCGCCACGTAAGCTGCCGCGATGTTCTGGGCAAGCTGTGTGTGGGGTCCCGCCGCCGGTCCGATCTGTGTCTCCAGTTTCCGTCCGAAAATTTGTACGGTCTCAGACGGATCAGCCTCGTAAGGCCTGCGGACACCAAAGATTGTTCCCTTCTCTTCCTTTTCTCTCAGCACCCAGTCAAGGAGCTTTCGAAAGGGAACTGACGTCATAATATCACTCATAAATTCATCCTCCTATCGGTTATTGATCGTATCGGCCAGTTTCTTTGCCTCTTCTCTGCATTTTGCCATGGCCTGGGCTTCATCGGCCACCAGGAGCCTGCGGTCTTTCATCAGAACCTTTCCGTTTCCGATGGTAGTCACTACATTTCTTCCGGTCATACCAAACAGGATATGCCCGTTTACATTGCTTTCATTCATCGGTGTCAGCGGATCGTAGTCAGCGATGATGACATCTGCGGCCGCACCTTTTTTAAGAACTCCAAGCGGGGACTTAAAATACCTGCCCGCAATCTTTGCATTGTTTTCAAAAAGCATCTGCGGCACTTCCGCCCATGCGGTATTCGGATCGCACAGAGAATGTTTATGCAGTAAATTTGCCACCTTATAAGATTCTGTCATATCATGGGTATAGCCGTCGGTTCCAAGTCCGGCAAGGATTCCCTTCTGTACCATCCTCATCGTCGGAGGGCAGCCGCAGGCATTTCCCATGTTGGATTCCGGATTGTGGACGACCATCGTGTCCGTATCCCTGATCAGATCCATCTCATGCTCATTTACATAAATACAGTGTCCGAGCAGAGTCTTCTCTCCCAGTACTCCGCAGTCCATCAGCCGGTCGATGATCCTTTTTCCGTAGTGCTTCAAACAGTGATGAAGGTCCTCGATGCCCTCTGCCACATGGATATGGTATCCCACTTCCTCCGGCTTGTTGGCCGCCGCCAGTTCCATCGTCTCATCGGAGATGGTAAAGGACGCATGCATTCCCATCATGCCGGCGATCATGTCTGTATCATCCTTCAGAGTATGCTGAATGAACCTTGCATTTTCCATAACCGCTTCCTTTGCTTTGTCCATTCCGTCCCTGTCTGAAACTTCATAGCACAGACAGCTTCTAACTCCCAGTTCTTTTGCCGCTTCTTCTATAATAAAGAGACTGTCCGTAATGCTGCCGAAGCTGGCATGGTGGTCGAATACCGTCGTCACACCGTTTTTAATGCTGTCAATGTAGGTAGCCCTGGCGCTCTGTAAGATCTGTTCCTCCGATAGATTCCGGTCTATAGTCCACCACATGCCGTCTAAGATGTCTAAAAAGCCTTTCGGATCGTATCCGTCAATGGAAAGTCCTCTGGCCATGGCGCTGTATATGTGCTCATGGGTATTAATGAAGGCGGGCATAATGACGCCTTTCTTCGCATCAATATACTCCGCCTCTTTATATGCCTTTCTTATGTCCTCTGTTTGGCCGACTTCTATGATCTTATTTTTGTCCATCACAACAGCGCCGTCCTCTAAAAATGGGCAGCTGACATCTCTTGTGATCATTCTTCCGTTCCCGACAATTAACATAACTTGACCTCCTATTCTTTGTGCAGGTACTCTTTCGATAATCTAAATATAGCATCCTAAAATTTAAAAAACAACCGTTCCGGAGCATGTATACAAAATATTTTTGTGATATCTAAAAATTTTTGTATTTTTTTATTGCAATCCTAAAAAAACGTGCTATGATTAACTTATCAGGCAACCAAAACACTCAGAAAAGGAGTGATCAATATGAATCCGGAGCTGGAACTATTAAAGCAAATGGCGCATACGATCGCCATGCAGTTCGGCAGGGACTGCGAAGTCATTATTCATGACCTTACAAGTAAGGATATGGAACATACCATCGTACACATCGAAAACGGACACGTCACCAACCGGAAATTAGGAGACGGCCCTTCCGCGGTCGTTTTAGAGACACTTCACAAACATCCGGAAGACATCAAGGACCACTACGCATATCAGATTAAGACATCCGACGGCAAAATATTAAAATCCACAACAACCTTTGTAAAAGGGGATGACGGAAAAGTACACTATATCGTGGCCATCAATTACGATATCAGCGCTCTTTTAATGATCGACGCTTCCCTTCAGTCTCTGATGCATGTGGAGGAACAGAAAAAGGATGAGCCTACCGCTATCGTGGGAAATGTACACGACCTGCTGGACAGTCTGATCGAACAGTCTGTCACTCTGGTTGGAAAACCCGCTGCCCTTATGAACAAGGAAGAGAAAGTAAAGGCCATTCAGTTTTTAAATGATGCCGGAGCCTTTCTGATTACAAAATCCGGTGATAAAGTCGCCAAGTACTTTGGCATCTCAAAGTTTACTTTATACAGCTACATCGACGTCAACAAATAAAGGAGGATTAGATCTATATGGAAACAATCAAATGGGCAGTCAATGAAATGCCTGAAACCGATGACCGGCATTTAAGCATCATGGCACTGGATGAGATAAAGAAAGCCAGAACGTTCCATGAAAGCTTCCCTCAGTACAGCAAAACACCGCTGGCCAGTCTGGACCAAATGGCGGGTTATCTGGGACTTGACAGTATTTATGTTAAGGATGAGTCCTACCGTTTTGGGCTGAATGCATTCAAAGTCCTCGGAGGATCCTTTTCCATGGCCCGCTACATAGCAAAAGAAACAGGAAAAAAGGTAGAAGACCTTCCTTATAATGTTCTCACTTCCGAAGCGCTGAAAAAAGAATTCGGTCAGGCAACCTTCTTTACCGCAACAGACGGAAACCACGGAAGAGGCGTCGCATGGGCTGCAAATAAACTGGGACAGAAAGCCGTTGTCTTTATGCCGAAAGGCTCCACAAAGACCCGTCTTCAGAACATTTTAGACGAGAATGCCCAGGCTACCATAGAGGAAGTCAACTACGATGAATGTGTCCGCATGGCTGCCGCCGCCGCAAAAGAGACACCTCACGGCGTAGTCGTACAGGACACAGCATGGGATGGATACGAGGAGATCCCTTCATGGATCATGCAGGGCTACGGAACCATGGCAATGGAAGCCGACGAACAGCTTTCTGAAGACGGCTGCGGACGGCCTACCCATGTGTTCATCCAGGCCGGCGTCGGATCTCTGGCCGGAGCAGTTCAGGGCTACTTTGCCAACCGTTATCCGGAAAACCCGCCGAAAGTCATCGTAGTGGAAGCCGAATCAGCTGCCTGCCTCTACAAAGGTGCCGCAAAAAAAGACGGAAGCATCCAGATCGTGGACGGTGATATGCCGACCATCATGGCCGGGCTTGCCTGCGGGGAACCGAATACCCTCTCCTGGGATATTTTAAAAAACCATGTGGATACTTTCACTGCCTGTCCCGACTGGGTAGCCCGAAAAGGAATGCGGATGCTCTCCGCTCCGCTGAAGGGAGACCCGCAGGTTATCTCCGGGGAATCCGGCGCAGCTCCTTTCGGACTCCTTGCAAGCCTCATGACCATGGAGGAATATAAAGATCTCCGTGAGCATTTAGAACTAGACCGTGACTCAAAAGTTCTCCTCTTCTCAACCGAAGGAGACACAGACCCGGACCGCTACAAACAGATCGTCTGGGAAGGAAAAGATCAATAAGAACCTGAAATCTCAAAGCATTTAGGAGGATATTTAGAATGGATTTTAATAAGATCAAAGAAGCCGCACAAAACTACGAAGCAGATATGACAAAATTCCTGAGGGATATCGTAAAATTCCCAGGGGAAAGCTGCGATGAGGAAGCTCATGTCAACAGGATCGCCGAAGAAATGAAAAAACTTGGATTTGACAAGGTGGAGATCGATCCGATGGGCAATGTCCTCGGATATATGGGAACCGGTGAAACACTCATCGGATATGACGCCCACATAGACACTGTAGGTGTGGGAAATCTTGATAACTGGGAGTTCGATCCCTATGAGGGCTTTGAGTCCGAGACAGAGATCGGCGGACGAGGCACTTCCGATCAGCTGGGCGGCATCGTCTCCGCTGTTTACGGCGCAAAGATCATGAAAGATTTAGGCATGCTCAGCGACAAGTATACGGTCCTTGTAACCGGAACCGTCCAGGAAGAAGACTGCGACGGCCTCTGCTGGCAGTACATCGTCAATGAAGACAAAGTCCGTCCGGAATTCGTCGTCTCCACAGAGCCGACTGACGGCGGCATTTACCGCGGCCAGAGAGGGCGTATGGAGATCCGCATCGATGTGGACGGAGTCTCCTGTCACGGTTCTGCCCCGGAACGCGGCGACAACGCGATCTACAAAATGGCGGATATCCTTCAGGATGTGCGTGCCCTCAATGAAAATGACGCTGAGGACGGAACCGAGATCAAAGGTCTCGTAAAAATGCTGGATGAGAAGTTCAATGATCAGTGGAAAGAAGCACGCTTCTTAGGACGCGGCACCGTGACCACCTCAGAGATCTTCTTCTCCTCTCCGAGCCGTTGTGCCGTTGCAGACTCCTGTTCCGTATCTCTGGACCGCCGCATGACAGCCGGCGAGACATGGGAGAGCTGTCTGGATGAGATCCGCGCTCTGCCGAATGTGAAAAAGTACGGCGCCAAAGTTTCAATGTATGAGTATGCAAGGCCGTCATGGAAGGGACTTACCTATCCTACTGAGTGCTACTTCCCTACCTGGGTGATCCCGGAAGACCACGACGTGACCAATGCGATGGCAGAAGCTTACGAAGGATTATACGGAGAACCGCGCATCGACAAATGGACCTTCTCCACCAACGGTGTCTCCATCATGGGACGGTTCGGAATCCCTTGTATCGGTTTCGGTCCGGGACACGAGGATCAGGCTCACGCGCCGAACGAAAAAACCTGGAAGGCAGAGCTTGTGACCTGCGCCGCTGTATACGCAGCACTTCCGTCCATTTACTGTGAAAAGAAATAAACCATTTTACTGTCATTGATCAGATTTGATTTTTTAGGAGGAATCTACTATGAAAATGAATACATTACAGGACTATATCGACCGCTTAAACCAGCTGAATTTTAAAGAAATGTACCAGAATGACTTTTTCCTGACCTGGGAAAAAACTGACGACGAACTGGAGGCTGTATGGCTGGTAGCCGATGCCCTCCGCTTCATGCGTGAGAACAACATTTCCACCAAGGTATTTGAAAGCGGTCTCGGGATCTCTCTGTTCCGCGACAATTCTACCAGAACACGTTTCTCCTTTGCCTCTGCCTGCAACTTACTCGGACTTGAAGTTCAGGATCTGGATGAAGGAAAATCCCAGATCGCTCACGGTGAAACTGTGCGGGAGACAGCCAACATGATCTCCTTCATGGCAGACGTGATCGGAATCCGGGACGATATGTACATCGGAAAAGGAAATGCTTATATGCACGAAGTGGCTGATTCCGTAGAACAGGGAAATAAAGACGGAATCCTGGAACAGCGCCCTACTCTCGTGAATCTCCAGTGCGATATTGACCACCCGACCCAGTGTATGGCAGATATGCTCCATATCATCCACGAGTTCGGCGGTGTGGAAAACTTAAAAGGAAAGAAATTAGCCATGTCCTGGGCCTACTCTCCTTCTTACGGAAAGCCCCTCTCCGTTCCTCAGGGTGTCATCGGCCTGATGACCAGAATGGGCATGGATGTAGTGCTTGCGCATCCGGAAGGATACGATGTAATGCCGGAAGTTGAGGAAGTCGCAAGAAAGAACGCAGAAAAATCCGGCGGAACTTTCACAAAGACCAACAGCATGGAAGAGGCATTTAAAGATGCCGACATTGTCTATCCAAAGAGCTGGGCTCCTTTCGCAGCTATGGAAGAACGCACCGAACTTTACGGAAATGGTGATTTTGACGGTATTGACCGCCTGGAAAAAGAACTTCTTGCCCAGAACGCAAAGCATAAAGACTGGGCATGTACAGAGGAACTGATGAAAACAACTAAGGACGGAAAAGCCCTTTACCTGCACTGCCTGCCTGCCGATATCACCGGTTTAAGCTGTGAGGAAGGCGAAGTGGATAAGAGCGTCTTTGACCGTTACCGCAATCCGCTCTACAAAGAAGCAAGCTACAAACCATATGTGATCGCAGCTATGATCTTCCTGAGCAAATTTGAAGATCCTCAGGCTATCCTCAAAAAGCTTGAAGAAAATAAAAAGCCAAGAATCTTTAAATAATCTGAACTGCTAATTTCTAGTTTACCGCCACTTACATTCTGACAATGACGTTTGTTCGTGGCGGTTTCTATTTTCAGGAGGTATCCCATGTATACTAGAAAAAGAATCGTCATCGCTTTAGGCGGCAACGCTCTGGGAGATTCACTGCCGGAGCAGATGACTGCCGTTAAATCCACATCCAAAGCTATCTGTGACCTGATTGAAGACGGCCATGAGGTTGTCATTGTCCACGGAAACGGTCCCCAGGTCGGCATGATCAACAACGCCATGAGTGCATTAAGCCGGGAAGATGAGAACCAACCAAACACTCCTCTGTCCGTCTGTGTGGCCATGAGCCAGGGCTATATCGGATATGATCTCCAGAATGCCATCCGGGAGGAATTGAGGAAGCGAGGATTCCTCCGGACACCGGTAGTAACGATCATTACACAAGTCCGGGTAGATGAAAAAGATCCGGCCTTCGATAACCCATCTAAACCGATTGGCCGCTTCCTCTCCAAAGAAGACGCGGATTTTCAGGCCAAAGAATACGGCCATATCATGAAAGAGGACGCAGGCCGGGGCTACCGCCGGGTCGTGGCTTCCCCAAAACCGAAAGAAATCGTAGAGCTTGGGGCTATCCGCAATCTGGTGGACTCCGGACGTGTCGTGATAACCTGCGGCGGCGGCGGAATTCCTGTGACTTTAAAAGGCGATCATTTATCCGGTGCCAGCGCGGTCATCGACAAGGACTTTGCCAGCGCCCTGCTGGCGAAAGAACTGGATGCGGACGTGCTGATCATCCTGACAGCCGTGGAAAAGGTGGCCATCAATTTTGGCAAAGAAAACGAACAATGGCTGTCTGATCTGACCATCGAGGAGGCAGAGCGCTACATCGGGGAAGGACATTTTGCTCCCGGCTCTATGCTCCCGAAAGTACAGGCCGCTATCGACTTCGCCGACTCTAAGGCAGGACGTACTGCCATGATCACTCTTTTGGAAAAAGCAAAGGACGGAATCATGGGAAAGACAGGAACACGAATCCACAAATAATCAGAGACAGAAAGGACACTCCTTTTCGGGAGTGCCCTTTTCCATGCCTGTTTATACTTCTTTTTTCTTGACCGGAAAACATACTTCTGTTACCAGATCCTCCGGTGTCTTGGCATCATGCGGACTCACATGGTAAATGCAAACCGACGGCCCGTCAAAGTCATACCCGTTTTCACAGATCCATTCCGCTACCGCCTTATTTACTCTCGTAATCTGGTCATAGCTTCCTTTGTATGTCACAGATGCTATCTGCATTGCGTCCACATACTTGAATTTTACATGCTCCGTGTCTTGATAGGTTCCATCGACAGACACCTGGATTTCCACATCCACATCACTTTCCTTAAACCCTTTGTCATGGAACACAGCAAGTCCATAGCCTGGATTTTCCGGTTTCACGTTCTGCCCCGCAATCTCCTTATTTAGTGTCTCCCACAGCATTCCTTCACAGTCGTAGGCAGGAATCACCTGTCTCACGCTTGCCACATACCTCTTCGGCAGTGTTTTTAACGTCACATTATAATCCATAAAGTTTCCATCCTTTCTCAGCCACTGAATCGTATTGTCAAGAAGTCTGAGTCTTTGTTCCGTTTCCTGAGCCTGACAGAGAAGTTCTTCCCTCTTGATCATCAGGAATTGTTCCATCTCTTCCTCATTTTCGTATTTATTCAGGATTTCCCCTATGACAGACAGTCCAAATCCCATAGTCCTTAATGCCTGTATAGTATCTGCCTCCGGAAGCTGGGATTCGCTGTAATATCTGTATCCGGTACTTTCATCTACCGACTCCGGTATCAATAGTCCGATCTTGTCATAATGGCGCAGCATACGAATGCTGACTCTTGACAGTTTTGAAAAATCTCCGATTCTTAACATCATTTACACCTCTCACATATGTGGTTGTTTCTGAGCTCATCTTCAATATAGACTATATCACTGTGTCAGAGTCAAGGGACGATTGAAAAAAATTTTATTTGCTTACTAGCCTGAAGACAGTCTCCGTTTATGCCGTCCGTTTCCAAATATAAACTGTAATGTATGGTGGAAGATTGCTTGAGCTCCCTGTGTTTCCATGGTTATGTGCCTGTCCTCCGCCGTTATTATTTGTATTATGCGCAGGAACAGTATGCGCATGCCCGCCGCTGCTCACAATAATATCACTTCTTGTACTTGTATGGCTGGCATTCGTACCTGCTCTTCCGCCGCCCCCTCCGATTGTATTATTAGACAGCCAGTTAAATGTATGGGTATGTGCTCCGCTGCTTGGTATATTAAATGCATTTACACTGTGGGAATGTGCAGGAATATGTGGCAGACCAAGCATAAAGTTCCCCGTTTCGTGTATATGTGTTTTTGCACCTCCTGGTTTTTCTCCAGAATTAAAGTCTGCATCTTCGGAATAAAAACCAAATAAGGTTTTCCCCTGCGCAAATGCAATCCACGTGCCTCCAAAGAGCAAGCTGGGATTGATATTGTTTGCAGAAATATAAATACTCCCTACCGGATAAATTTTATCCGTCATCTGATCTATTTGTTTTTTTAAGTCCAAGCTTAAATCCTCGACCTTACTATTCACTTGCTCTATTTCATCTGTATGCCTCTGATATGCTTCTATATTTACCAGTCCGTTTGGATTTAATACTACCTCAAACGGCACCATGTTCGATGTTTTAAAATAGAAATCCCACGTAACAGAAAATCCCGGGTTCTCTGCAGCAGACGGTATATTTTTTCTTTCCGATGCCTGTGCAATACAGTAAAGGATTTCTCCTTCATCCGGATCTTCCGCATAAAATCCCACCTGCCACAAGTCATAGCTTTCTTCCAAACCGCTGTTTTCCAGCAGAACAGGAATCACAAATTGATCTCCTTCCGTCCTGGGCGGCTGTAAAACAATCTGTTTTCCTCCGTCTGTGATGCTCGTCTGCTGCCGCAGATTTACCACCGGGACTTTGGCTGCCCCTGTCATGACTCTTGTAATCTTCAGGGTTTTATTGTTTGCCAGCTTAGAGTGGAGAGCTGCCCCTTTATCCGTTAAAACAGTATCTTCCCAACGATTCATAATTTTCCCTCCTGATATTACATCATAGTTTACAGAATTCATTTACTACTTTGCCGGATCATGATCTCTGTAAAAAATATATCATGGTAAATAAGGGCACGGTGGGCATTTTCCATAAAATATTCCGTCCGTTCTTTGAACCCATTGCTAAAATAAAATCTCTCTGTTGATACAATAAAACGCATCCAATATAATCAAAGGGAAAGGAGATGCGTATATAATGTTCAAAATCGGAGAATTTTCCAAGCTCACGCAGGTTACAGTCCGAATGCTCAGACACTATGACCAGACAGGCCTTTTAAAACCTGCACAGATCGATCCAATGACCGGATACAGAATGTATTCCGTGGAACAGATTCCTGTATTAAATAAGATCATCTATTTGCGGGACAGTGGGTTCCAGGTCTCTGAAATCAAGGAAGCCCTTCATGCCGAAAATCCTACCTCTTTGACAGAGCTTCTTGATAAAAAATATACGGCAATACTGAATACTATAGAAATTGAGAAAATACGGCTGAAAAAAATAGAACTCGCGAAACATGAACTCTTGGACAGTCAAAACGAACTGCATTATCAAGTTTCAATAAAGTCTATCCCCAGCTGCCGGGTGCTCTCTATAAGAAAAATAATCCCCGACTACTATGCGGAAGGGGACCTGTGGAAAAACTTGTCCGAATTTGCCTGCAGTCATCATATAGCAATAACAGATGATGCGGCATTCTCTATCTATCATGATACAGAATATAAAGAACAGAATGTCGACGTTGAATTGTGTGTTCCTATCCAGAGCTTCAGCGAGAACAAAGGCGGCTTTATATTTCGGGATACAGAATCTGTCCCGTTCATGGCCTGTACAATGGTATATGGACCTTTTTCAAATATTGCAGGGGCATATCAATCTTTTGCAGGCTGGCTCCAAAAAAATGAACAGTTTCAAATGTCGGGCCAGAATCGCCAAATTGTACACCGCGGCCCCTGGAATGAACATAATCCTGAAAACTTTCTCGTCGAAATTCAGATTCCTCTAAAACCGCCGCTTTCTGCTTTCCATTTATCCAATGCTCCATTTTCCCTTGACCCTCACATCGTGTGAGGGTCTATATTTATTTTGTTATCAAATCAAACAGTAAAACAGGAGGTACTTTTATGACATCATTTAACATTCGGTCCATAGGAAAAATTTATACTGACGAGAAGGGAACATTCATTAAGATCGATCCGCCGTTTGTCTCCGCTCTTGAGGCTTTGGACGGCTTCAGCCATATCAATGTCATATGGTGGTTCAGTGAGTGTGATTCGGACTCTGATAGAGATACTCTGGTGACAGAAAGGCCTTATAAAAAAGGTCCCAGACGAATGGGGATCTTTTCAACCAGATCTCCCCACCGCCCCAATCCGATCGCTTTAAGCACCGCAGAGATTCTTCATGTTAATCATCAAAACGGTGAAATCCAGATTGCTTATATCGATGCCAATGACAATACCCCGGTCCTGGATCTAAAACCCTATACACCAAGCCTTGACCGGATAGAAACGCCTGCGGTACCTGAATGGTGCCGTCATTGGCCAAGAAGTTCAGAAGAATCGGCAGACTTTGATTGGGATCAGGAATTTAACTTCCAGGGGCACTCCCCATCCCGAGTTCCGGATTAATAATTAATTAAAACAAAGAGAACAGGGCCGCTTCAACGTCCCCATAGAACAAAAAACGGTTAAGTTCTAAATTTGAACTTAACCGTTACTTATAATGCAGAAGAAGAGACTCGAACTCTCACGGGAGTAATCCCACTGCCGCCTGAAGACAGCGCGTCTGCCAGTTCCGCCACTTCTGCATGTCTCAAGCATGATTAATAATACACGATTCCAAAGAAAATATCCAGTCTTTTTTTGATTTTTCTTGTACTTTTTTACATACACGCCTGAAACTATTGAAAAACTACTGCTGTTCCTGCATCCACTGTTCGATCTGGTCCCTTGTTTGGGCTGCTACCAAAGGCTCTCCGGCCTTCCCGTCTTTGAATAAAATCATCGTAGGAATCGTCATCACTCCAAATCTCTCTGCCAGTTCCATCTGCTCATCAATATTGATCTTTCCAATCTGAACCGAATCTTCCCGGTCCTCTCCAATCTGGTCTAAAGCAGGGGAGATCCTTCTGCAGTAACCGCACCAGGGCGCCCAGAAATCTACCAATACCGTTTTTTTTGCTTCTATTACCTCTGATTGAAAATTTTCTTTTGTTATATTTATAATACTCATGCTGTTTCCTCCATCTCTTTTGTAAACTGAAACTTTTTCTGTTACATTTCTTAATGTAACTATATCAGTTACATTTAAACTTGTCAAGCAGTGAATGAAAATAGACAGCCAATTTATTTAAAATTGACTGTCCAATCTCGAATCTAAGACTCGCGCCCCAGCTGTTTTATGATACTCTTATCTCTGTTTCTTTCTCCTTCTGACCACACCAATCATCATCCCTGCGGCTCCTGACATACAGCATATGATCCACATGATCTTGCTTTCCTCTCCGGTCTGTGCAGTCCCTTCCTCTGCGGTTTTCCATCCTTCTCCCGCTTTTTTCTGTGCTCTGCGCTCTGCCACTTCTTTATAGTTCCAGCTGGTCTTGGTTTTCTTCTTCGGCTTCTTTTCTTTTTCTTTCTTCGGTTCCTCCGGTTTCTTTACCGCAGTTGTCGTCTCCTCTTTGGACGTGGTCACTTCCGCTTTCTTTTTCCATTTTGCCTTTAAATTTAGATTCTCATGCACCGGCGCACTGAAGTCCCATTTCACTTCGTTTCCTTCCGCATCGGTGTAATACCAGTCCTCAAAAAGATATCCGGCCTTCTCTGACTCCTCCGGCTGTCTCGCTTCTTTCCCTCCTGTAACCGTCTGTGCACCAGGTGCATCTTTCCCCCCGTCCGCATCAAACGTTACCGTGTGTTCTCCGGTCAGTGCAGCCACTTTCACCTTCGTCCCATCCTCCATGGAGAATGTCACATCAAAGGAGCCGGTCTTTCCCGCCGCCTTTGCCCGGTTCAGTTTCAAAAGCTGTTCCTCATTGATCTTTAAGACCGCGTTGTCTCCGTTTTCATCTTTCCCTCTGGCCCTGCAAAGCTCCGTCAGTTCTTCCTCTCCAAAGCTGTTTCCTCCGGTCGGATGGCTCACACTGTCTGCCCCGCAGCTTGGCTTCCCGCTTCCCTGGGCTGCCCCGTCAAGCCCTTCCTCTGTCAGATAGACTGTGACCGTTGTCTCTGTCCCGTCAGGAGCTGCAAACGTCAGTTCAAACTCCCCGGTCTTTTTGGATGCTTTTGCCTCGTTCAGCTTCTCGATCTGTTCCTGCTTCGGAAAGGTGATCAGATCCGTTTCGATCACACTGTCATCGCCTGTGACTGCCTTGACTCTGCTCAGTTCCTTTAGCTGCTCTTTTGTAAATGGCGCTCCGCTTGTTTTACTTATGATATGTTTGGCTTTGATCATCTCTCCGCTGTCCGCATCCTGCACGATCTCATCATACTCTCCCAGTTTTTTCTCTGCTTTCGCTTTGTTGATGGCCTCGATCTGCTCCGGGAATTCAAACCGCAGAGCATCCTCTTCAAAATTCGTCCCGTTTTCCTGCTTTCCTGTGACCTTTGTCAGGCCCTTTAACTGTTCTTTTGTAAATGCTTCTCCTCCGGTCTTGCTGATCACATGGTTGGCACCGATCTGTTCTTTCGTATCCTTTTCGATCTGATTGGTATCACGGAATGGCCCGAAATAGACCTTCGTATAAAACTTTCCGACCTCAATTGCGGTGTTCTCTTGAAACGGGGTTCCATCCACAAAGGTGTAATCAGTAAGGGACGTCCCGTCCTGGATATATCCCTGATATCCGAAATCCGGCGCCGCTGTTACATTGGATACTTTATCATTTCCTCCTGCGGATCCGATACCAGGCATACTTGTCGCCTCATCGCCTATGGCAACGACCACCGTATCTCCTCCGCTGACCTGGATATTTTTTGTATCCATGTTTCCGCCGCCATAGCTTGCGCCAATCCCCGGAGCATTGGCTCCTCCCTGCGCTTCTACATAGCCGCCCGAAATATAGATCCCGTCTACTGTATTTCCATAACCTGATCCAATCCCGGAACCCTTATCTGTTCCGGTCGCTTTGATATTTCCTCCGGAAATACGGATATTGCTTGTATATCCTCCCCCACCGCTTTCCGAAACACAGGCAGATCCAATCCCTGCCGTATGAAGTCCGGCATATGCCTCAATATTTCCGCCTTTGATTGTCAGATTAGAAAATCCGCAGTTTTTCTTATCCGCAATATTTCTCAAAGTGCTGCCGATAGCGCCTACATGCCATATGTCTGGATTTCCTTCGGCAAGAAGTGACCCACAGGAACTATTGCAGCGATGTCCTTCTATCCCTGCATTCTCACACTGTATTGTCAGTGTCCCATCCATTCCGTCCTTCGCCAGCGCGGCTCCTGTGCTGCCTGAAAATCCGTCCGCCGAGCTCCCCGAATTGCAGATCAGCCGGTTCTCCCCGATCAAGTTGATTGTGACGTCTGCATGGGAGACATTGATACAGTCCCACTTGGACGTAGTTGTGTCCACTTCCCCTATGGTAATACTGACATTATCCAAGGTTATATCTGTCTCTACTCCTTCCAGCACTTCGATGTTATTGGAAGTTGTCGTACCTGTGATCCAGTATCTTTTTGGATTCAGGCTTGTCTCATCCTGTGAAAGGCCGCCCCCGGTGGCACCATTCTCTGTGATGCGGATATCTCCCTGACTCACATCGAGCAGTGTCTGCCCATTCTCTGACAGCATTTTCTTCTTCACCGGCTTTTTTGCCTTCCTCTGCGTTGAGCCCGTCTCCTGCCGTTCTGTCGTTTCGGTTCCTCTGACTTTGGGCGTTTCTGTCGATGCCGCTTCGGTCCCTTTTTCTTCCGTCGTCTCCTGTTCAGTCTCTGGGGCTAATGTCTGAATTTCAGAAATACCCCCCCCCGGATTTTCCAGCCATTTCCTCCTCATGAGCCTGCGGCACAGCCCCTGTGCCGGCTCCCATGGTCACGATCAGAGAAACTGCAGCCAGACATCTCATCCATTTCTTTTTCATTGTTCTTCATCCTTTCTTTCTGCCCTCAAGTGCACTCTTTTTTGGACACGCTTTTATTATTTGACTTTATAAGAACATTGGACAGCACAAAAGGTTAGAAAAAGGATGGGCATTTCTGTCTCTGCCCATCCATCTTTCTATTCACCGTCTAACAGTTCCGCAAGCTTTCTGGAAATCTCCAGAACAATCTTTTTATCTCTCGGCCCGCAGTTTTCGATCACCGCATCAAGTTCTTTCACAAAAATATCCTCTTTCATTTCCGGTGAGTGATAACTGTCCATCAGCAGGTAGTCCACAGAAACTCCCAATGCATTGCTGATTTCAACCAGCGTGGGAAGTGAGACTTTTGTCTTTGCCGTTTCAATATTTGAAATATGACTGACCGACAGATCAACTTTCTCAGCTAAATATTCCTGAGTCATGTTCTGTTTTCTTCTCACTTCTTTTATTTTCCGTCCCAGCGCTTCATAATTCATTTTCATACACTACTCCACTTCTTATATATTTATGAATCGGAAGCAGCAAACTCCGGTTTCCATAAATATTTTTTATTTTTACAGTACATTTTCCTGTCTCTATTGTCTCCGTTATTTGTTTTTGTTAGAATAGCTTATATAAATAAAAATTATTTATACAGTTTAAGAAGGTGGTTTTTATGGACAAAAAATACTTATTTAAGTTCTGGCTTCTGTGTACTTTTCTCATCTTTTTTTCCTTTTGCCTGTCATTGTACCAATACAGGCGAAGGGAAAAATGGGCAAAAAAAGTCGTCGAAGGGTGGCGTATAAAATACCGTCCCTTCGACGATGATTCCTCAGGATTTTTATAATCTTTTCATGATCTCATAGCATCGGTTGGTCACATAGCCTGCCCATGTGTTCCCGACACAGTAACACTGATTGACTCCTTTTACTGTGGGGCCGTGGTAATAAGCCCCTCCCTTAACGAGATACTTTTCTTTCAGCAGTTTAGCAGTCATCAGAAGATTCTCTTCCTTTGTCGGTGCATTGATGCCTTTGGCGCTGTCAGATGTGACCCCGTAGCCTGTGAGGTTGTGGTCCTCTCTGGCACGTCTGCTGGTCCCCCATGCGCTCTCATGGATTGCAATACCCATCACCACGACTGCATTGACCCCATATTTCTTCTCACATTTATAAAATGCCGGAGCCTCTTCCTCTAAGGCAGATCCCTTCAGCATCAGGCGAATCTCTTCTACTGACAGGTTGCTTTTCTTCAGAAGATTCATTGGATCAAATACACGGGGCTCATCCGCCTTCAGCTTTTTGATCTGCTTCTTCAGTGTCCTTATCTTTTTCCTGCTTTTTTTCAGTTCTCTCAGCCTCTGCTCCTGTGTTTTGTCACAGTTTAAAATCTGCTGGTCCAGATACTGCTTTAACTGGATCGTCTCCTCATCTTCGATGACATCCGCCACCTTCATTTCACCGGCCACATCAAAATTATAATTTTCTGCGATGTCTTTGAGATAACCGTTTTTGGTCTTTACTGACAGTTCCAGCAGCAAATGATTGACTCTGTGACCGATCTGAGTGTCATTCCCGTCCTTCTTCACCCCGGTCAATGCCACTACACCCGGAATCGCTACACTGCCGCTCTGCTCATTCAGCGCCTGATAAAACTTCTGGATCTCTTCCTTTAACTTATCCGCATGAAGGAGACTCTGCTCCAGGCTTTCTTCCTTCAGGAGCTGTCTTTTTAATTTTTCCTCTCTGGCAAGGGCTGTATCTGATCTGACGGAAACAGCATCTTCCGGAGCAACGATTTTCTTTTCTTTATCTTTCTTCTTATCTTTTTTCTTTTTTGATTTCTTCTTAGACTTTTTCTTCTTGTTATGTACTTTTTCTGTCTTTGCTTTGTCCCCCTTTTTCTCTGTGGCAGTCTTTTCTGGAGCCGTTGTAGGTTTGGGCTCCTGTGCTGCCGTCTGTTCTTCTGTAGTCGCCTCTGTCTCTGTTTCTGAAGCACTGGATGATGAAGTCTCAGCAGTCTCCTTTGCTTTGTCCGGTTCTACGGCGTATGCCGGTACCGACACGCTCAGAGTAAGAACGACCATACACAAAATGCCTGCGGCCTTTCTTAAAGCTTTACTCACGATAATACCCCCTTATATATTACCCATGATACATCGGCTGTCATAATTTTGCAACTCTCAGAGCTGATTTCAGACTTTTTTAATAAATCTAAAAATCCCGGAAACTGAAGTCTCCGGGATTTTAATTTTAGATATTCTTTTGTTACTGGATGATCCTTCTTGCACATACAGGAGTCCGATAGAACGCATTTGAGACTTTGATCCCTCCTTTTGGATAAGGAGCTGAATTACTTGCGTGCACAACCTGTCCGCCGCCGATATAAAGGGCTACGTGGTTGATGCCTCCTCCGCTTCCGTAGAAGATCAGATCTCCTGCACGGAGATTGCTTGTGGAAACTGCGACTCCTTCAGAGGCCTGTGAGCTGGATGTTCTGCTGATGCTGTATCCGAACTTGGCCAGAACCTGCTGTGTAAATCCGGAACAGTCGATTCCGTTCGTGAGACTGTTTCCGCCGTAGCGGTACGGGTTCCCCACAAACTGCAGTGCGTAGTTTGCTACTCTTTTGCCTGTGGATGTTCCTGAAACGCCTGCAGATGCCGGAATTGATTTCCTGCTCTGGCTGCTGCCAGTGCTCTGTGTGTCTGCGGAACTGCTTCCTGAGGACTGGACAGAACTCTGAACAGACTGCTGTTCCCGAGCTTCCCGGGCTTTCCTTTGTGCTTCCAGCTTTGCCTGACGTTCCGCCTTTATCTGCTTCATAGATTTTGCTTTTTTAAATTTATATTTTACATCTACATAATCTTTTGAAACATATCCGGTTTCACCATCGACTTTTACCTTTGCCCAGTCGCTGTTCTGTTTCTTCACCTTATAAGTTTCATCCTCGGAGATTAATGTCACAACATCAGCATCCTTAGAAGCTTTTTCCCTGACTCTGAGAGTCTCTGTTGTAACTTTTGCAACCTTCTTTATATTTTTTTCTGCAAAAGCCTGTATATCATCTTCAAAGACAAGATAGTCATTTTTCACATACCCGGTCACATCTCCGGATTTCACCTTCGTCCATTCTGTGCCTTTTTTTACAATCGTTCCAAGTGCTCCTCTTTTCATTTTTCCTAAAATCTTGGAATCTGTATTCGGCTTCTTTCTTATGTTCAAAGTAGAGGAGCTCTTTACTTTCGCAACTACTTTATCTGCATACTTGCTCTGCGCCTGGTTGTTTTCTTTTTTCTGGTCCTCCGCTGCCGGCTTTGCTGTCTCTTTTGGTGCC
>OBWM01000741.1_pt1 | contig 23491 bp, 27 predicted proteins | sample 1538041 | NCBI WGS metagenome assembly OBWM01 (sample SAMEA2580049, study PRJEB22360) | human gut metagenome | biome: human gut; feature: human-associated habitat; material: faeces | place: Denmark | collected 2008/2010
TCGGGTGTCCTTTGGGCCCCGGGTCTTTTTATGTGGATGTTATGTCAACGGCAGACGGAAGGGTCGCTCCCTTCATCCCGGTTCGATTCCGGGACATCCGCTTTTTACACCTAAACGGCGGCCCAATAAAAATCCACGATGTGGGACGCAAAAAACTCATTCGTGAAAATGTTGTATTCACGTGGAAGATACAATATGCGAATGGCTCTGGAGTTAATAAAGAAAGTGCGTGAACGATGGGAAACGTGAGTACGAACTCAGGGGTGCGGAGGTTCGATCCCTTCATTCTCCGTTTAAAAGGAGGCACGGAAATGAAATTATACCTACTAGATTGTAATGTCGCCATGACGGATGCATGGCGGAATGAATTTGATTATAAAGATGTAACAATCGTAAGCGACTCTTTTAAAAACTTTGTAAAGAAATATAATCCAGAGGCAATCGTGGCCCCTGGTAACAGTTTCGGAATCATGGATGGCGGGATGGATCTGGAAATAAGAAATTATCTCGGAATGAAGGCACAAGAAGACTTGCAAATGAAAATAAAGAACGATTGGTATAGAGAACTGCCGCCTGGAATTGCAACGACAGTCAAAGTCGGAGGAAAGCATCTTGTATATGCCCCGACAATGAGAATACCAGAAATAATAATGGATAAATCTGTTATTTATAGTTGTATGAGAAGCAGCCTTATTGAGCTGAAAAAGCTAGGGGTGCAAACAGCTATGATCCCGGCGTTCGGAGGGGCAACGGGAGCTGTGATGTACGAGGAAATAGCGAAATGTATGAGGTATGCATATGAACAGATATTTCTGAACCAGACAGCACCGCTTATAACGAATTTAGAACAACTAAGTTATAACGAAGATGAAGTTAGTACATGGATTAGGCAGATGGGAAGATAGCAAGAGGTGAAAGAAAAGTGCCACGAAGTAGAAGCCCGGATTCAATAAAAGCAGAACGAATGTATAAAAGCGGAATGAATCTGGTAGATATAGCAAAAGAGATAGGAAAGCCCCCTGGGACCGTGAGACGGTGGAAAAGTACACAGGGATGGAATAGCGAACGTTCGGGAAAGAAAGCGAACGTTCGGAAACAGGAAACAGAACAGAACAGTAAGAAAGTAGAAGCCATTGCGCCGGAAGTGGAACGGGTGATAGATAACCCGAACTTGACCGACAAGCAACGGCTTTTTTGCTGTTTATATATAAGGTGCTTCAATGCAACCAAGGCATACAGAAAAGCATACGGGTGCAGCTATGAAACGGCACTCACAAACGGACCAGGGCTACTCAGAAATACACGAATCAAAGAGGAAATACAGAGGCTTAAGCAGAACCGCCTAAACCGCGAGCTGCTCAGCACAGAGGATATCTTTCAGAAGTATATAGATATGGCCTTTGCGGACGTAACAGACTTCACAGACTTTGGCAACGTGGAGATCAACACAGAAAATGGCCCTATGACTGTGTCGTATGTAAATATAAAGGATGCCGGGGAAGTAGACGGAACTCTAATAAACGAAATATCCAAGGGCAAAGACGGCGTAAAGGTAAAGCTGCCGGACCGGGAAAAGGCCCTGCGGTGGCTGTCGGAGCATATGGACCTTGCGACAGCGGAGCAGAAAGCAAAGGTAGCCTTGTTGACTGCACAGAGAGATAAAATCACCGGGAACAATCAAGAAATTGAAGATATGGACGACATAGAGGGTGAAATCTATGAAAAGTAAGTATAAAAAGAAAAAGACTATACACTTTAATTTCTCTGAAAAGCATAAAAACTATATCCGAAAATGTGAGAACTGTACCTTCAACATAGCAGAGGGGGCGGTAAGAGCAGGAAAAACGGTAGACAATGTATTTTCGTTTGCTCACGAGATTAAAGATACAAAGGATCGTATTCACCTTGCGACAGGATCCACCATGGCAAATGCAAAGCTGAACATTGGAGACTGTAACGGCATGGGGTTAGAGTGGATCTTTCGTGGACAGTGCCACTGGGGAAAGTATAAGGACAATGAGGCGTTGTTTATCAAAGGACCTGCGACAAAGAATCGGCAGCGGATTGTGATTTTTGCAGGAGCAGCAAAGGAAGACAGCTATAAAAAGATCCGTGGAAACTCCTATGGGTTTTGGATTGCTACGGAGATCAACCTGCATCATATTAATACGATTCGTGAGGCGTTCAATCGTCAGCTTGCGGCCCAAAACAGAAAAATCTTCTGGGACCTGAACCCGGACAATCCGAACGCCTTTATCTATACGGACTATATAGACAAATATGCGGCACTGGATGAAGACGGCACGCTCCTGGGTGGATTCAACTACATGCATTGCACTCTGTATGACAATATCAATATACCAGAAGAAAGAAAACGGGAAATCGAGAGTCAGTATGATCCTAACAGCATGTGGTATTTGAGGGATATAAAAGGACAGCGTGTCATTGCAGAAGGGCTGATTTACAGGCAGTTTGCGGATGATACAAGTGCAAAACTCTATCACTTCCGTAAAGCTGAAAAGCCTATGAATCTCATGCGGATCAATCTTGGAATAGACTTTGGAGGCAGCGGGTCGGGTCATGCGTTTACTGCAACAGGGATTGAACGGGGATTTAATGGTATTGTCGCTCTGGCAGCAGAACGGCACAGATGCGATACCGAGGACATAGATCCGGATAAGCTGGGGCAGTTATTTGTAGATTTCTGCCTAAAGGTAATCAATATCTATGGCGCTATTGACGTTGTGTATTGTGACAGTGCAGAGCAAACGCTTATCCTTGGTATCAGGGCTGCGCTTAGAAAGTCCGGACTTGGATGGATTCGAGTAGAAAACGCCCTGAAAACAGTAATAAATGACCGGATCAGAGCGACTACAAGGCTGATGGCACAGCAAAGGTTCCGTTACATGGATCTGATGTGTGACAGTCTTGTAACAGCCTTATGCAGTGCTGTATGGAATCCAAAGAACCTGACAGAAAATGAAAGGCTGGACGATGGAACCAGCGATATTGATAGTCTGGATTCCTTTGAATATACATTTGAGCGTGATATTGCAAACCTGATCCGATATGAATAGGAGGTGAGAACAAAAATATGAAATTTACAAGATTACTGACACTAATAACAGAAGTTCTGAATAAGGATTCCGAGACAAAAATAGATGCGTGTCTGACAAGCCAGATGGCACGAGACATCGAATTATGGTCTCGTATGTATGAAGATAAAGCCCCATGGCTTGAAAAGGATAAAATATATTCCATGGGGATTCCGGCAGCAGTATCGGGAGAACTGGCAAGATTGGCACTGCTTGAGTCAGAAACCGAAGTGACAGGAGGAACCAGGGCGGACTATCTGAATACGCAATATAAAAAGGCGATAAGATATATACGGCAGCAGTTAGAGTATGGCTCTGCAAAGGGCGGAATGGTACTAAAACCGTATGTCACAAGCACCGGAATCAGCGTGGAATATATACATGGGGATTCCTTTTTCCCGATCAATTTTGATAGTTCAGGGAAAATGACAATGTGTGCTTTTGCAAGCCAGCTGAGAAAAGGACAAAAGATATATACAAAGCTTGAGATACACGAGCTGACAAATGGACTTTTAAGAATCAGTAACCGTGTATTTGTAAGTACCAATGACTTTAGCCTTGGATCAGAAATATCTGTGGGATCTGTGGAGGAATGGTCCGAACTTTCGGGGTCTGTCACATTCTCAGGGATGGACCGACTGCCTTTTGGGTATTTCAAAGTTCCGCTGGCAAACAATTCAGATTCGACCTCACCTCTTGGTGTATCTGTTTTCTCAAAAGCGATTGATCCTATCAGAAAAGCAGATAAAAGATACTCACAAATAGACTGGGAGTATGAGGCAAAGGAAACCGCTGTCCATATCGGTGAATCCATGCTGAAATATGATAAGACACAAGATCGGTTTATATATCCAGATGGCAAGGATCGGCTATACAGAGGATTACAGTTCAACGCAGGAGCTATGGATAAGCCTTTGCTGGAAGTGTTTTCGCCGGATATCCGAGATTCTTCTTATTATAATGGCTTAAACCATCAGCTACGACTGGTGGAATTTAATTGTAGCCTTGCATATGGCACTTTATCTGATCCGAACAATGTGGATAAGACAGCCGAAGAAATCAGAAGCAGCAAGCAAAGATCTTTTGATATGACAAAAGACATGCAGGAAGCTTTACAAGAGGCCCTGGAAGATATGCTGGTTGCTATGGATTTTTATGCAAGCATTTATCATCTGGCCCCATCTGGTTCATATACAACTACATTCAATTGGGGTGACAGCATCCTATCCGACAGAGAAAAAGAGTTGGCGGCAATGCAGCAGGACGTGACCGCAGGGATCATCAGAAAAGAACTCTATATCGCAAAGAAATACGGGGTTTCCGAAGAAGAAGCACTAAAAATGATGCCGCAGCATACGGATGAGCAGTTTAGCATTCGGGAAGAGTAGGTGATGGCTTATGCTTGATCCGGAATACTTAGATAGTTGTTCAGATCAGCTTTTGGCCCTGATAGATGAACTGTCTATTTCTCTTATCGGGGACATTGCCCGCCGAATTGCAAAGACAAAGCACATCACAGACACAGCAAAACATCAGGCTCATGTCCTGCAGAACGCCGGAATGGTCTATCAAGACGCTATTAAACGGATTGGACAGACAACCGGATATATAGATCGGGAGATAGACCGTCTATTTAAAGAGGCCGGGGTTAAAAATATCAAAAATGAATCTGTCATTTACAAAATGGCTGGAATGGAACCGAAGGAGTTGCACCAGTCAAAGGAAATGCAGCAGATTTTAAACGCAAACCTTAAAAAGACAAAGGGAGAGATAAAGAACCTTACACTTACTACGGCGAACAAGGCGCAGAGTTCTTACATAAATGCTTGCAATAGTGCCATGCTTAAGGTACAGACCGGAGCTTTCAGCTATGATAAGGTCATAGCGGATGCAATCAAAGAGGCAGCAGCACAGGGTACAGAAGTCCTGTATCCATCCGGGTACACAGATAAGTTGGACGTGGCAGTCAGGCGCAGTGTGCTAACCGGAGTCAACCAGTCGGCAGCACAACTGAACCTTGAATATGCGCAGGAAATGGACTGCGACTATGTTGAGACTACTGCCCACAGTGGGGCAAGACCAGATCACCAGACATGGCAAGGGAAGATCTTTTGTATATCAGGGAAAGATCCAAAGTATCCTTCGTTCTATGATAGCACGGGATACGGAACAGGACCGGGGCTTTGCGGTTGGAACTGTCGTCATAATTTCTATGCTTTTATTCCTGGGATATCTACTCCGGCCTATACGGATCAGATGCTTAAGGAGTACAAAGCAAAGAATTATACATATAACGGAAAAGCATATACAGAATATGAAGTTTCACAGATGCAGCGTTTCCAGGAGCGGCAGATCAGGAACACAAAGCGCAAGCTGACCGGATATGATGCCGGGATCAAGGCAGCAGGCGATGATGTCCTGAAAAATACCTTACAGCAGCGTTTTGAATCCGAGTCTGTACGGCTCAAGGAGCAGGAAAAGAAGCTGAAAGAGTTTTGCAGGCAGACGGGCCGCCGGGTAGAATCAGCCAGGACACAGGTCCATGCAGTTTTAGACGACAGCGGCAACATTGTAGGGTTCAATCGGAGTGTGGCACAAAAGGCTGTATGGTCGAACAGACGCTATCAAAAAGTTGAGAACAGTAGTATAATAAAGGTATCAGATAAACAGTTCGGCAAGAAGATTGGAAAGCATACAAAAGAATACGGACTGAATCCTCAAAGTTCAAAAGACCGCCAGATCATGCGCCATACTATTTTAGACATTGTTGAAAATGCCAGTGAGGTCAGGAGCGGAGAATGGCGAGGGCAGGCCGGAGAGATTCTTTTCTATATAAAAGGGAAAGATGTTGTTGTAGCGAAAGAGAGTGGCGAGTTTATCACGATATTAAAGGATGGTGTTGACAATGTTAGGGTTAAAAACGCAAGAAAGCGATAAATTCAATAAGTTCTGGGAGCTTGTGCAGGCGGAGGCAAAAAGCCAAGGCAAGGTATTCTTTGCTGACTGTGGAGAAGGGAATATCTTAGAGACTCCTGATTTGGAATGTGAAGATATGCGAGGGTGGCTAGTTCCAAAAGAGAAAGTCAAAGAATTTGAGACGGAATGGCAGCAGGGCCAAGTATCTGACAAATGGACAGAATTTATTTTTTGGGCGGAATGGTCTGAAAATGACGGAAATATTAAGATAAGATTTGAAACCTACTAAATACTACCTGATAAAATCTCAGGTGGTATTTTTGCCCATTTTGAAAGGAGAATCACATTGTTAGAAAAAAGTTTCATTAACAAAAAGGACAGTGAAATCTGCATGTCAATAGATGAGTATAACCAGCAGATCGCTGAAACTCATGATAAATACATGATGAAGATAGACACATTAAAAAATGAAAATAAGCAGTTAAAAGCGATGAACCGATTTCTAAATACAGCACTTGTGGAGGCATTAAATTATCTAAAAGAGGAAGATTAGAGAGGCGGTGATCCGATCATCTCCCTTCGGCAGGGTTACGCCGTACCGACACGCTTAGAGCGTGTTATTTTTATGCAGCAAATTAACTGGTCAGGTGATTAGACCTAAAATAGTCCGGTCACTGGTGGATAGTTACACACCTAAAATAACTTAATAGTGATAAAGAAAGGAAGAAGAGAATGACCACAGACGATTTAAAAGCACAGGGACTAACACAGGAACAGATTGACTTTGTTATGGCTGAACATGGAAAAGTCGTAAATCCATTAAAGTCAGATCGTGACAGTTTTGAGACTCAGCTAAAAAACGCAAAGGCAACATTGAAAAGTTTTGAAGGAGTGGATGTTACTGATCTGCGAACCCAGATCACGAATCTTACAAACGATTTACAGAAAAAAGATGAAGACCACAACAGAGAGATTCAAGAAATGCAGTTTAATTCTGCGATCAAAGACGCAATCTTAAAGGCTGGCGGTAAAAATGAAAAGGCGGTAATGGCGATCCTTGACATTGACAGCTTAAAAGAGAGCAAGAACCAGGATCACGACATTGAAGACGCTTTAAAGAAAGCAAAAGAGGAAAACGATTACCTTTTTCAGCCAGAGAGAGAAATTCCAAAGTTTGTGTCAAGCACTCCTGGGGCAACTGGTGAAAATGATGATTTAAAGAGCAAAGCAAACGATGCACTGAGAAGTGTATTCGGAAAAGAATAGGAGGTATATATGGCAGTACATATTACAAGCAGGGCAGACGCAGAGGCAATTATCCGGGAACAGGTGGTAAGTACCATTTTTCAGGATGCACCAAAGCAGTCTGTATTTATGGGGTTGGCAAAAAAGTTGCCAAACATGACAAGCAATCAAACAAGGATCAGGGTTCTTGACTTCTTACCGACCGCTTACTGGGTAAACGGAGATACGGGCATGAAACAGACATCCAACCAGGCGTGGGATAATGTCTATATCAATGCCGGAGAGCTTGCGGTAATCGTTCCGATTCCAGAGGCAGTGCTGGATGACGCTGAGTTTGATATTTTTGGAGAAATCACACCGAGGGTTAATGAAGCGATCGGACAGAAAGTGGACAGTGCGATTATCTTCGGCTCAAATCGTCCGGCAGAATGGCAGAATGATATTATCACTTTGGCAAGACAGGCAGGGAATAATGTACCAGTCGGGGCATCTCCTGATTATTACAAGTTAATCATGGAGGAAAACGGTGTCATTGCAAATATAGAGGAATCTGGATATATGGCAACTGGTGCATTGGCTGCCATGGGAATGAGAGCGAAACTTAGAGGTATCAGGGCAACAGACGGAACCCCGATCTTTAAGTCAGATATGCAGGGAACAACGCAGTATGCACTTGACGGCGCGCCGATGTATTTCCCTCAGAATGGTTCTTTTGATTCTTCTATTGCACAGCTGGTTGTAGGAGACTTTAAACAGGCAGTATATTCTATCCGTCAGGATATAACGGTTAAGATCTTAGACCAGGGAGTTATCCAGGACCCTTCCACAAAAGAAATCGTATATAACCTTGCACAGCAGGACATGGTGGCTTTACGAGTTGTATTCCGCATGGGATGGGCTCTTCCAAACCCGGCAACAAGAATGGACGAAGATCGACTTGGTTGTCCTTTTGCTTACTTGGAGCCAACTGTGCCAGTAACAACGCAGACAGTAACACTGACAGTGAAAGATAATGCAGAAGAAGCACAGCCGATCGAGGGCGTGATTGTGGACGTGAACGGCTCAAGACAAAAAACAGACGCAACCGGACAGGTGGTGTATAACTTGAGAAAGGGTACTTATCCGGCGAAAGTAAAGAAGAATGGATATTCTCAGGTAACGACTACGATCAATGTCGATGCTGCGGCAGTAACACAGGAGATTGTATTGGTCGAAAAGGCATAAGGAGGTCACGGTATGGTAGAGTATGCAGACTACACATTTTATAAAGAGCAGTTCCATGGCAGCACCATACCGGAGGCTGCCTTTTCCTCTGTGATCCTGCGGGCGAGCATCTATATAAAGTACATCACGTTCGGCAGGATAGATGATGTAGAGATCCCGGAGGAGGTCAGGCTGGCTGCCTGTGCTGTGGCGGAAGTTTTTCATGCAGATGACGAAATGAAAGTGGGAACCGGGGGATATGACATTAAATCTGAGAATAATGACGGTTATTCCGTGAATTATGTCACAGAGGGACCTGATGGAAAGCCAATCACTGTCGAAAAGAAAGCCTATAAGGCAGCATATCCATATTTGATCCATACCGGGCTACTGTATAGGGGGTGTTAAGGGTGCTGACAAATGCAGATATAACACTTTACAACTACGTGGAAACACCGCAGAAGCAGGAATGGATTGGGACACAGATCAGGGGTGTATCTTTCTACACGAAGCAGGAAACAGCAGCAGAAAAGACAGGACTTGTGTCTCAAGACAGCTACCAGATCCGAATACCGGAAACTGCCGATACCCAGGGGAAATCGTTTGTTGATCCAGATAAATATTTAGCTTTGACAGAGGGAGAAAGGTCTGGATTCTGGACAATCGACAATGGAAGTATCTTTGTGAAGGGACTGCATGGGGAGATCAGAAAAGAGTCTGACATTCTAAACATGCCGTATTCTGGTAAGGTTGTTTCTTTTTCTGACAACCGCAGAGGTTCACCAAAGACACACCATTTCAGGATAGGAGGAAAGCGATGAACATAAGGCTAAACATGAATCCGGCTCAGCAGATCCTTCTTGAAAGAGGGATGCAGAATGGCGGCTCAGCACAAAGATTCTTGACGCACGAAGTCCGCAGACTTTGTGATCCATATGTTCCAATGCTTTCCGGCACAATGAAAAATACGGCGATTGAATCTATAGATAAGATTACCTACCCACAGGTATATTCACAAAGACAGTATCATGAAAATAAAGGAAATGGGCTGCGTGGAAAGGAATGGGATCGCCGAATGATGGCGGATCACGGGAACGACCTTGTGAAATCTGTAGCTGACTATGTAGGAGGTAGAGCAGAGTGAGCGTAATAGGAGATGTGAGGACATTCATTGCTGGGTGTCCTTTTTTGGATGAGTTCAGCCAAGGGATCGGGAAAATCGTAAATATAAACTACTTGGATGAAGGAAAGAAAAGCTACATGGTAGAGCCATCGGTCAATGATAGGCCGATTAAAAAGCGATATATGGACGGCAGCACCGTGAGACAGCTCAACTTTATCTTTGCTAGCCGGGAATACTTCGGGCGAGAGTTGGCAGAAAACCTGGACATAGATGAATTTTACGAAAAGTTCTCCGAGTGGCTGGAAGAGTGCAGTATGGAAAAGAATCTGCCGGTCCTTGGAGAAGGAAAAGAAGCAAGAAAAATAGAGGCGACCACACATGGATATGTGTTCGATGCCTCTGAAACCCTTGCACAGTACCAGATACAGTGCAAATTAACATATTTTCAAGAAAGGAAGTAGAAAAATGATGAAAATGAATATTCAGTTTTTTGCATCAGAGGATACAGGAATTGAAAAACGTCACATGAAGGCGGAATATTTGGATGTTAGAACAAAAGAAGACGGTCCGACCTATGAACTTATGGGAACCGGATTTACAGAAGCAAATGAGGAGGTAGGGGCGCAGACTGACAGTAAGAAATATATCAATGACGCCTCTGCAACCGGATCTGTAAAAGGGTATGAATGGAAAAAACCATTTACGGCAGATATGATTAAAAGTCAGCCTGTAATCAAGTTTATTTCTGACATCGGAAAACTTCTGAAAACAGGTTCTGACTGCAATACAACAAATATCATGGTTGAATTAGATAATCCGATTCCTGAAAAGGAAAATACTTTCTATGCAAGAAAGATCGGCGCATGCGTTGCTGTATCAACATTTAATGATAATGATGGGGAAATCCAGGTAGAAGGTGAACTCTTAGGGGTTGGAGATATCACCGAGGGAGAATTTAACACAACAACAAAGACATTTACGGCGAAAGGCGAAACGCCCTAAAACAGCCGTGACAGGGGTGACGCTGAATAAATCAGCGCTTACCTTGGAAGTTGCGGCGAAAGAGACACTTGTAGCCACAGTGCTGCCGGAAGATGCCACGGATAAAACCGTTGAATGGACCAGCAGCGATGAAACAAAGGCAACCGTATCTGTTACTGGTGAAGTTTCTGGAATCTCAGCAGGAAATGCGGATATTACGGTCACAACCATGGATGGGAATAAAACAGCTGTCTGTGCAGTGACGATTACAGAAGCGGCAGGAGCATAAGGAGGAAATATGTTAAATACAACATTCAAGCGTAATGGCGCACAATTCGAGTATGATGCAACCGTATACGAGGATATTCAAAGAGCAAGCAAGGCTAATGACAAACTTTCGAATGTGATGGAAGAAATTTTAGGCCTGGAAAAAACCAATTATGAGCTGTATGTAAAAAGATTCTGCCTTGGTGTAAGGAACTTTTTTGATGATGTGTCCGAAGAAAAAGGGCTTGGCAAGAAAATTTGTGGGGAAAAGCTGAGTCTTGGGAAACACTTAGAGGCATATATCGCTTTCAGAGAGTTCGACGATGCCCAAGGAGAAGCGATGAAAAAGAATAACCAGATCGTCATTGATCTTTATGGATTTGATGAAAAAGATGTGGAGGACTATAAGAAAAAGGTTTATAAGAATCGGCAGCAGAAGAGAGCCAAGGCGAAGAAAAAATGATGTTTTCAAAACTTCCTACATCTGTCCGGATTGATGGCATAGATTATCCTGTCAATTCGGATTTTCGGATTTTTGTTGAGTTTGATGAAATGATAAAAGAGCCGACGCTTACAAAGGAACAGAAAGACTTCGCAGACGAGCTCTTGAAATATCCGGGGTTTGATCGAAAGAAAGCTGAACTTTTGACAAAATACAACAGCGGATTGGCTCTTTTTTATCAGGAGATACCGGATAATCTGGAAAAAGCAATGGAAAAACTGATCTGGTTTTATCAATGCGGGGATCATCCGGAGGCGGAAGGGAAAGGCGGAAAGAGCCAGAAGCCGATCTATTCTTTCCGGTACGATATGGAATACATCTATGCGGCATTCCTGGAATATGGAATTGATCTATACGATATAGAATATCTGCATTGGTGGAAATTCTTTTCGCTGTTCACTTGTTTAAAAGAAAGCTCTATGATCGTCAAAATCATGGGGTATCGTGCGGCAGATCTGAAAGACATGGACGGAGAGCAGAAGAAATTCTATAAACAGATGAAAGAGGCGTATAAACTCCCATATAACGATGTATCAAAGGAAGAACGAGAATATCAAGACAAGATCACACAGGCCCTCCTAAATGGGGGAGACGTGTCCTCACTTTTAAAGGAGTGATAAAGATTGTAAAGATTAAATGCGAAGTCTGCGGGCAGACCCTTTTGAAAGCAGAACAGATTAAAGGAGAGGTAAAATGTCCGCGTTGCAAACACATAAATAAATTGGAAATGAGTACAAAGGGAAGAGTTCAGAGGCGCACCGGAGAGTAGCGTCCAAGCCTACTTTGTTTTTTAAAAAATAAGGTAGGTGAAAACTCTTGGCAGATGGAAAAGTAATCATAGAAACGGGCCTGGACACGAAAGGGGTGGAAAGTGGCCTAAAGAAATTTCAGGGACTTGTTAAGACAGGTTTTAAAGTGTCAACAGCAAGTGTTGCGGCTGCAGGAGTAGCGGCAATCAAAATGGGGGCAGACTTTGAAGCTGGAATGTCCGAGGTACAGGCGATCTCCGGGGCCTCCGGAAAAGATCTGGCAGCACTCACAGCGAAAGCAAAAGAAATGGGGGCCGCTACAAAGTTTAGTGCCACAGAAAGTGCCGAAGCCCTAAAATATATGGCCATGGCCGGATGGAAAACTAAGCAGATGACGGCCGGCCTACCGGGGATCATGAATCTGGCAGCGGCATCCGGCGAAGATCTGGCTACGGTATCTGATATTGTAACAGACTCCATGACGGCGTTTGGCTTGCAGGCCAAGGAGGCTGGACACTTTGCCGATGTGCTGGCGAAAGCATCCAGCAGCAGTAATACCAATGTTGGAATGATGGGGGCTACATTTAAGTATGTGGCTCCTATCGCAGGCTCTATGAAATACAGCATTGAGGATACTGCGACCGCTATTGGATTAATGGCAAACGCCGGGATTAAAGGGGAACAGGCAGGAACCACGCTCCGTGCGGTCCTGACCAGACTGGTGAAGCCTCCAAAGGATGCAGCAGCAGCACTGGATGAGCTTGGGGTAAGTGCAAAGAACTCAGACGGGACCATGAAGCCTCTGCGGGAGGTGATCGGAGATCTCCGGGAAAAGTTCGCTGGTTTGAATGACAGCCAGAAAGCACAGTATGCCGCAAGCATCGCAGGGCAGGAGGCCATGTCCGGCCTTCTGGCTATTGTAAACGCTAGCCCCAGCGATTTTGACAAGTTGACAAAGGCCATCGACAAATCTGACGGCAGTGCCGAAAAGATGGCAAAGACGATGCAAAACAACTTGAAAGGGCAGATTACGATTCTGAAATCTTCCCTTGAGGGCTTGGGCATAGAGATTTATGACAATGTCAAAAAGCCGCTGACCAATGCTGCAAAAGCAGGTATTAAGGCGGTAAACTCCCTGACTGCTAAGGTAAAAAAAGGTGGTATCAAGGCGATCATCCCGGCGGAAACCATTACAGCACTGAAAAACTTTGGTACAACTGCCTTGAATATCGCCAAAACAGCGCTTCCTATCCTTGGAAAAGGGATCGCAACGGTCGGAAATAACATAAAAACGGTACTCCCGGCAGTCGCAGCTCTTGTAGTTGGGTTCAAAACTCTTAAAGTGGTCACAACTGTTGCGGCAGCATTTACAACGGCATCTGCGGCAATGGAAGGTGCAAAGACCGGAACATTGCTTCTTGGAACAGCTATAAATCTCTTCACAGGGAAAACGATTGCAGCAACCGGGGCAACAACAGCATTTAATGCAGCCATGACGGCATTGGGTGGCCCCGTAGGTTTGGCAGTCGTAGCCATTGGTGCTTTGGCAGCTGGAACAATAGCCTATGCAATAGCGACGAAAGGAAGTAAAAAGGAAAGCGATGACGCAGCCCAATCAATACAGAATCTAACTCAAAAGAGAAAAGAGCTTTCAAAAGAATATCAGCAAAATGAAAAAGAACGTAAAAGCAATATATCTTCTGCAAAGGATGAAGCAAATACCACCCAGTTTCTTTTTGCAAGGTTGAAAGATCTAAACAAGATTCAAGGAAAAACAACGGCTCAGAAACAAGAAATGGCCCGGATTGTTGATGAGCTGAATGAAAAACTGCCAGATTTAAACCTTCATTATGACAAAGAAAAGGATAAGCTCGACAAAACGACAGAATCAATCAGAAAGCAGATTGATGCACAGAAAGACCTTCTTCTTGCAAAAGCAGAACAGAAAAATATGGAGAGTCTTGCCGAAGACATTGTTTCTCAAGAAAAGCAAGTAGCTTCTGCTAAAAAAGCCGTTGGAAAGGCCACAAAGGAACAGACAAAGGCTCAGGATGAATTAAACGAGGCTGAACAAAAGTGGAAAGATGCTGGCGGAAGCAAACTCATTACAGAGTATAACGATTACATTGTTGCAAGGGATCACCTAAAAGAAAAAAAGAAGTTGCAGGGCGAGGCCAACGATGAGTTAGAAAAAGAAAAGAAAAAGCTGGATGAATTAAACAGCAAATACGATAAAACTGCTAAAAGCTACAATACAAAAATGAATCTTCCGGATATCACAAAAGATATCACGGAAATGGCGAAAAAGGCGAAGATAAAAGGAAATGAAATAAAAAAATCTTTGCTTGAAGGCGTTGCGAGTGGAAAATATGCAAAGCCGAAAAATGGGGACGATTTAAAACAGCTTATTAATTTAGACCGTCTGATGAAAGATGCCAAAAATGCGGGACTTAAAATACCAGAATATTTAAAATCAGGCATCTCAAACGGAAGTATTTCATTTAAAGATGCCGTCGCACAGCTAGAAAGCGGATTAAATTTCCAAAATCTATATGAAAAAGCTTTTGGAAAAGGTGCGGAGATTCCGAGAGGGTTAGCAGAAGGAATCCGTAGCGGACAATATGCAGTTCCTACCACGGTTAATGGAATGAAAGCACTTGTCCAATTCAACGATCTGCAAAATAAGGGTTTGAAAGCTGGTGTTCAGATACCTTCCAAAATCGCAGAAGGTATTATAAGCGGTAACACAAAGCCAAATGCGGCTATAAAGCAAATGAACTCTTTTGTTTCTTTTGCTGACCTGGTAGATAAATCGTGGAAAGCAGGAGATAAAGCGGTAAAAGAGCTTGTAAAATCCGTGAACGCTGGCAAAACATCTCCAAAGAAGGCCATGGAAGAGCTGACAAAGCTCATGGGAGATGCAGGCGTTAAAGGCGGTGAAAAGGCCGGAAGTAAAACTGGAAAGAAAATTGACGACAGCACAGCTTCCGGAGTGACTGAAAATAAAGGGACGATTAATACAGCAACCCAGGGAGCGGTAAACGATGCCCAAGACGTAGACACCAGCGGATTTAATACTCTAGGTGGCAATATTGCAGCAGGTATTGCCGCCGGAATCGGGGGATCTGCCGGGCTTATTGCAGGGGCAGCCGCCGGAGCTGTTATGCAGGGGCTTGAGGCCGGAAAGAAAAAGTCCAAAACCCACTCTCCGTCAGTGCTATTTAGAGATGAACTTGGGCGTTATCTGGCTCTTGGTATAGCAGTCGGTATTGATAAGAACGCCGGGAAAGTTGCCGAAGCATCTATGAGGGTGATAAACGTCACAATAGGCGCAGCCAAAAAACAATCACCGCAGAAGAAATTCAAAAAGATCATTGGGGAAAGCATACCAAAGGGCATTAGAGATGGTATTAAGTCGGCGCAAAAAGGAGCTATCAGTGCCGTAAAAAGCCTCATGGAAAACTTACTGAAAGCTTCAAAAACCACAACAAAGTTTTCGGACACAGGTTCCAATTTTGTTGACAGCTTCAAAAATTCCCTTGATGGGCAGAAAGATAAGTCCGTAACATCTATCAAGAATCTGACGGATACGCAGATCAAGGCGGCGAAAAAACAGATTGATAAATCTGAGAAGAAACGCCTTGAAGCAGCGGAAAAGGCTTACAAAAATGCGCAGAAAAAGCACGGAAAGAACAGTAAACAAGCCAAGAAGGCAAAGAACAGCCTGAACAATGTCAAGGATGATATAAAAGCTCAGAAGGCAGCGGCGGGAAAAGCCGGGAAAGCAGTTGCAACAGCCTACAATAAGGCGATTACTGCGGAAACAAACCGCCTGGAAAAGCTGGCAGATCAGAAGATTAATGAGATCTCTGATAAGTACCAGCAGAAATATGATGAGATCATACAAAAGCAAGAATCGCTGACTGATAAACAGCAGGGATACGGCAGTGTCTATGATCTGGACCAGAACCTGCATGATATAGAGGATTATCAGCGGCGATTAAAAGCTTTAGAAAACAAAATTCCGCAATCCATGATGGACCGGATTCTTGGGATGGATGTAGAAGAGGGACGACAGTACATGGCTTGGTTCCAGTCCCTCACAGCTGTAGAACAGAAAGCCTACACAGACAAATGGAATCGGCAACAGTCCATGTCAGAGAGTTTTTCAAAAAACTTCTTCTCAGATGACATTGCAAACTTAAAAGCAGGCTATGCAAAGGAAATTGACGCTGTTGTAAAAGATCTTAAAGCACAGATGAATACCGCTGGAAAAAATGTCTGGCAGGGATTCATTAATGGCATGAACGGTCAGAAAAAGAACCTGGACAAAAGCACAAAAAAGCTTTGTGACGGAATCATTAAAGCGGTCAAAGGAAAGTTTAAAATTCACTCACCATCGAAAGTATTCGATGAAATAAGCAGATACAATCTAAAAGGGGCAGAGAAGGGGACGAAAAAAGAGGCCCCGAAGCTATACCGGGAGATTGATACCGTAGCGGATACCATGGTCGCACGCTTTGCAAGGGCAAACCTGAACTTGCCGGATCTGCAAAACCGCTTACAAGCGGCAGTGGCGCAGCAGATGAGCAAGATCACCGCAAGCATACAGCCGCAGATTGTTTACGCCGGAGGCGGCGGTACAACGACAATCGAAAAGACGGTCTATACCGGGCCGGAAAAGATAGAGGTTGTAACAAACATAGAGGGCCGAGAGGCGGCAAGGACGCTGGCTCCGTTTATGGACAGCCGATTGAATAGTATGGCCGATAGAAAGGCAAGAGGAGGTGTATAGATGGAAGACAGAGGAACGTTGGGTGTGCAGATCGGAGGAAAGCACACTTTAAAAGACTGGAATCTGGGGTGGTTGTCGATCACTCTTGGATTCCCGGAGGCAAAGACGTATGAGCAGGAAATACCGGGTGCAGACGGAATTATCGACCTTACGGAGGCAGTCACAGGAGATGTGAAATACAAGCAAAGGTCAATCTCTATGGAGTTTGACCAGCTGGATGCTGATTACTTTGATTGGCAGGCAAAGCTATCAGAGATCGCAAACTACCTAGCAGGACAGAAATTTAAGATTTTCTTGGACAGTGATCCGGCGTTCTATTACATAGGACGGTTGAAACTGGACACCGAAAAGTCAGAAAAGGCAGAAAGTAAAATCACCATCTCCGGGGAGGTCGACCCGTACAAATATGAAAAGTATAGCAGTCTGGAAGACTGGACCTGGGACGACTTCAATTTCGAAACAGGAATCATACGGGAATATAAAGATCTGCAGGTGGATGGGAGCTATCAACTCTACATTCCGGGGCGCAGAAAAAAGATCGTGCCCGTGATCGAGTGCAGCGCAGCGATGCAGGTGACATACAATGGGAAAAAGTACAGTCTCCCGGCTGGAAAGTCAAAGGTGTTTGATATATGGCTGGGCGAAGGAGACAACTATCTTACTTTTGTCGGGAATGGCACGGTATCTGTCGAATATAGAGGGGGTAGTTTGTAATGTATAGAGTATTGTGCGATGGAAAGGTCCTGCACGATGTACGGGACGAAGACTATATGCTGATGGAACCGAAGATTTCCCTGGAACTGAACAAGACCGGGAACTTTGATTTCTCAATTCTTCCCAGGCATCCGAATGCAGATGTTATCAATAAGCTGAAATCAAAAATTGAAGTCTATGAGGATTCAGAACTATTGTTTTCGGGTAGATCATTGACAAATGAAATAGACTTTCAGCAAACTGGTCAGATCTCTTGTGAGGGAGAGCTGGCTTTTTTGTTAGATTCTGTTCAGAGGGCGCACACATACGGCTGGGATTCAGGAGAAGTCAATAAAATTGAAACAAATGTCGATATTTTTAGGGCTTTGATTGCAGAACATAACTCTCAGGCGGGGCCAGATAAGCAATTTACCGTGGGAACGATAGATATTGACAGTGAACGGATTAAAAAGCTGGCTACTAATTATGAGACGACATGGGACTTTATAAATACGAACTTTCTTGGAAAGTACGCTGGGTATTTGCGGGTCCGGCACGAAAACGGTGTGCGATATTTGGACTATGTAAAGCAGTTTGGAAAGGTCAACAATCAGGTGATCCGGTTCGGAGAAAATCTCCTTGATTTGAAAAAGTACACCAAGGCCGAAAATATCAAGACTGCAATCATCCCCCTGGGCGCAAACGGACAGACAAAGATCACGAATATAAACGGCGGGAAAGATTATGTCTATAACCAAGAGGCCGTGGACTTATACGGCTGGATTTTTGAGAAAGTGGATTTTCCCGATGTGGTGGATGCTCAGACGTTACTTGCAAAAGCGCAGGAATATCTTAAAACCTGCGTGAATCTTGCAATCACAATAGAACTCACAGCGGTAGATCTGCACATGATAGACGTGGATATAAACGCTATCAGATTGGGCGATCTGGTCCCATGCGTGTCACAGCAGCATGGACTTCTGAGCACCATGGGCGATGTATCTACATACTACCTTGTCAGCAAATATGAAATTGATCTGGAAAACCCGGCTAATAACAAGATTGTGCTGGGCCGGACGATCAGTAGCCTAACCGATAAGGTGGCAGGAACTTCCAATTTGACGAACATTGTTCATGGGATGGCCGGGAGCGTGAACACCGCGGTAAATACAGCAAACAACGCCGCAAATACTGCGGAGCAGGTGAAGGTGGAAATGGACGCAGTGACGAACAAACTGTGGCCCGTGGACAGTATCTACATCTCTGTAAAAAATGTTAATCCCGGAACGTTCTTTGGCGGCAGCTGGGTACCATTCGCTACTGGAAAAACAATCGTGGGAGTAGATACCGGGCAAGGAGAGTTTAATGCCGTGGAGAAATCAGGTGGGCATAAGGAATTGCAAAATCATGCACATGGGATGAATAATCATGTGCATAGCCTAAATAACCATACACATACTGTTCCGAATCATGTTCATACGATGCAGGGGGCTGGAAATCATTATCATTATCTCGGAATTAACAAAGATGCTGTACAAAAAGGAACGTCTTATAACAAACCGAACAATTTTGAAAGCGGCAGTACATCATATAAGTCAAACACAACAGGCAACCACGCACATACAATGAACTCTTCCGGGACATGTACCACGGGAGGAAATAGTGGAAACACAGGCGGAAACAGCGGGAATACAACTTCCGCAGGCGGTGGTAATGCTGGAAATTTGCAGCCGTATATCACCGTGTATATGTGGAAAAGGACTAATTAATAGAAAGGAGCAGTTATGACAATACAAGAAGCATTACAGAATATTTTACAGGCAGTTTTCGGACGGGATGTCCGGCAGAGCATCCATGACGGAATAGATGCAATAAATAAGGAGAGCAAGGCCGATATGGAGGCAAAGCAAGCGGTAATAGATAAGTATACAAAGAGGCAGGATGGAGTTATCTCAGACTATACAGGAAAAATGGATCTCCTGAATAGTAAATATGAGGAACAGATAAAAAACATTACGCTTGACAGCCCTTCGGATTATGAGATCGTAGATTCACGTAGAACGAGAGAAAACACGGTGTATGCCACTCTAAAGCAAAGGCTCGATGAAGATAAAAATTCTATTTGGATCAGAGAGGAAAAAATATGTTCTGCTGTATTAAATGAAGCTCCAGAAGCCGATGGAAATGGTCTCCTTGAAATTGAAGGGATTGGAAATGCCGTAATCGAAGGTATTTCCATAGTTCCAATGCTTGAATATACAGAATCAGATAAACTTTCTGGAAGTGCGTTTACAAAAATAGAAGTTGGAGACAATATAAAATTCACAATAGATACAGCGTACTTTAGAAACCTTCTATACGATATTTCACTGGATGCTGACGACGGTGGTCCAACCATTGGGGCACCCTCTCTCCCAATGAATATAAATGTGAAAGTTTCTTATTGGGCAACGTCAGAAACAAAAGTAAATCAATTTTTAGGAAAACCGGAAGAATTAACAACCGCTTCTAAAACCGATCTTGTATCTTCGATAAATGAACTTAGAAGTGGACTTAATAATGTATACACAAAAACAGAAATCAATGGAATGTTTGCAAAGATAAGCTTAAATGCAACAGATGGAACATATTATGAAATTAATTATCCAAATGGATTCACAGTATACAATACTGTCGTCCTAAATGTTGCATTTGAAAGTTATTTTTGTGGAGGACTGGATATTGATGATGGACTATCAAATGGATCTGACTTTGAGTATAGAGTAAGGCTGAATCAAAACAAAATTGAAATTGTTCTCAATTTCCCTAGTGGAGATGGTTCAAGGTTACATACAATATACCTCATGAGAATGCCTTAGTTTAGAAGGGAGGTAACAAACATGTTAGAAACAAAGAAAAGCATCACACTCACCGGGGAGATCAAAGTCCCGGATTCGGACCGCGCCGTGGTTTATCTAAACGCCACGATTGCAGAAGATGGAGACGGGGACAATGTAAGCCAGAACATCCAAGACAGCAAGCTTTATGAAGCAAACAAGGACATTGTACGGCAGGAAATCGCAGAGTTTACAGAGCAGTTTTATGCAGCACAGGACGCAAGAGCAACAGAGTAGCAGTAGAAGGCCAGAGGGCCTTTTTATTTTGCAACTTATCAATAGAGCCTTTGGCTCTTTTTTAATTAGGAGAACCGCATGGATTTAGAACATGAGCAAAGGCTTACTAAGGTAGAAGAGCGGAGCAAAAGCAATCAACACAGGATAAATGATCTTGAGCAAATTGCGGTTGAGATTCATACAATGTCGAAAAGTATGGTTGTATTATGCGAACAGATGAAATCAACGAGCGAGAGCGTAAACACGCTAAAAGACAAGGTAGACATACTTGAGCAGGAGCCAGCACAAAAGTGGAACAATGCTACCAAAACGGCATTTAACACAATCGTTGGAACAATAGCGGGAGCATTGGCAACAGGGCTTCTCTTGTTAATAGCGCAGTATTTAAAGTAAGGAGAAAAGATTATGAGAGATTGGAAAAAATGGGGCAGGGCCGCAGGAATCAGGGCCGTAAAAACGATGGCACAGACGGCGGCAGCAATGCTACCAGCGGCGGCAACGATCACGGCAGTGGATTGGAAAGCAGTAGCAGGAACAGCAGCATTGGCGGGCGTTGCATCTATATTAACATCATTAAAAGGATTACCGGAGGAGGGCGAATAATCGTCCTCTTTTCTTTTCAGAAAGGAGCAGCACATGGCATTAAAATTTAAAAAGAAATTTGCACATAAGAGTAATTACGGCGGTAAAAGAAGCACAAAAGATATAGATTATATTGTAGTGCATTATACTGGCAACGACGGTGATACGGCTTTAAACAACTGTAAATACTTCCAGGGCGCATCCAGGGGAGCATCTGCGCACTATTTTGTCGATGGCGGAAAGTACATCTATAAGTCTGTAGCAGTAAACCGGGTGGCATGGGCGGTCGGCGGTTGTTATTCTACTGCTGGAGCTGCGGGGAACTATTACAAAAAATGTACAAATGCAAACAGCTTGTCTGTGGAAATGTGCAACAGTGCCGGGAAGGTGCCTGGGAGTGTTAGGGAACAGACAATTGAACTGGTAAAATTCCTAATGCAGAAATATGGCGTTCCGGCATCCCGTGTGATTCGACATTGGGACGTAAACGGGAAAGAATGCCCTGCACCTTGGGTCGGTGCAGACAGCAAGGAGTGGAAAGCTTTTAAAAAGGCGATCGGCGGCCAGAGTGTAAAATACACAACCGTAAAAAAGACATCCTCTAAAAACGCAATCCGGTGGATGCAGGGAAAACTAAATTCACTGGCATCTGGTGCAGACATTGTTGTGGATGGCGATTGGGGACCAGCAACACAGAAAAAGTTGGAAAGATACTGGAAACAGCTTGGCTGGAAGAAAGGCAGCTATGCAGGAAAGAAGACTTGCACTGCGCTATTCAAAGATCGGAAAAAATAACAGAAGAAAAGCCTCGGAGCAATCCGGGGCTTTTTTTAGTGGCAGAATTAAACGCCGTATGGCATTATCTTATATTTAAGATTCCAATATGGGTCTGCCATTTACTTTATTATACCTTTTCTCTTACTCTATTGTCAATTCCACTTGTTTTTCTCGTCTAGCAACAAGTGACCAAGACATTTCGTAAAATCCCCTGTCCAAGATAAAATATCTTGGTGCAGTAATGCACCAGGGAAAAGAAGATCTAAGATAAAAGGTGGCTGAACTGGGAATGGCTCTACTTTGCTAGGCATGGCCGGTTCCGCAATTTTCAGCATCGTATTCCATATTTTTTTTGCTTGTAGTTTGTTACAAGCACCTGCGGTGACTAATACAACATCACCACCGACTTTGATTGTCGCAACATAACCGCCTTGCTCAGTCGTTAATTCCATCGTTGCCCCGTCTAACAACTCAATATGATCTCTTTCATCTGAGTTTTTAATCAAGTTTGTTAAAAACTCGATTGTTTCCTCCTGAACTTCTTCCGCACATGACACTCTATTATGTCGTGTGTTGAGTGTGTAGTGATTAATTTTCATCTTCATCATCTCCTTTGACTACCTCTAATTCTACATAAAAGATTCGCCCATCCTTGTCCCTGCCGTGAAAATAAGGAACGTCTTTGATATCATGCAGCAACTCATTGGGGGTGTATACCCACCCCCACGGTGCAGTAATAGCGATGCCAGTTTCGGTCTTGTTGAGTTCCCATCCGACTGGTATTTTGACTGCTATCTTTTCGCTAAAAACAGCATGTTCATGCTCGTTTCCGTATGTATAGATCGTTCTTTTTTCTGCGGCTAATACACCATAATTTTTATATAATTCCATGTTTTTCATTTTTCTCATTCTCCCGGCAGTACCCGGCCGGGGCGGGCTATAAATTAATGATTACATTTTAAGTCTGTCTGGTGATGTTATCTTCCAATATACTCCTTGTTGAGAGCGTCCACATCGTCATATTTTCCGCATACATACTGATTTGTAACCATGTCTACGTAACCACATTTGTATGAGCCCTTGAAGCGTCCCGCTACTGTAAAACAAGCAATTGTGAGATACTCTCTTTTCTGTCCGTTCTTTTCCCAAGTTTTTGACTGTACCTGTCGATCAACACCTAAATGGATGTTGCAGTTACTGTATGCCATATCCTCTAAATTAGCCTTTAATGTTTCGATGATATTTTCTTTCATTTCTTTCGCTTCCCTCCATGCTTTTTTCAATGCGGAGGAAATCGTTTCTTTAAATCTTTTTACCAGCTCCCATGCTCTTTTCATGATCTTTGATAAATTGTATTTTTTCATATCCGTTTCCTCCGTTTGATTTGCCTTGTCTTCTTTAACTGTCTTTATTATAATCCTTTTAAAGATTAAAGTCAATATAAAAATTA
>OBWM01000751.1_pt1 | contig 23373 bp, 14 predicted proteins | sample 1538041 | NCBI WGS metagenome assembly OBWM01 (sample SAMEA2580049, study PRJEB22360) | human gut metagenome | biome: human gut; feature: human-associated habitat; material: faeces | place: Denmark | collected 2008/2010
CTTTTCGTGTCCTTTGCCCCCATTGTGGCAGGAATCGTCATGAAAAACGGAATGGAGGGACTGGCCACAGCTACGATACTGGCCGGTCTTATTCTCGTTATTATGGGCTTTCTGCGCCTGGGCAGCCTGATCCGGTTTATTCCCTATACCATTACAACCGGCTTTACAACCGGTATCGCAGTGACCATTTTTATCGGCCAGATTAAGGATTTCCTGGGACTTACCTTCAGGGAATCACCGGTGGAGACCATGGAGAAGCTGGGCCAGGTTATCTCCTGCATGGATACCCTGAACCTTCAGGCCCTGGCAGTGGGAGCTGTGTCACTGGCCATTCTCATTCTGTGGCCCAGGTTCTTTAAGAAGGTGCCGCCCTCATTGATTGCCGTTGCGGCTGCAGCGGTGCTGGTTAAGGGAATGGGCCTGAGGGTCAATACCATAGGGGATTTATATACCATTTCCTCCGGCCTTCCCGCGTTCCATCTGCCGAATATCAGCTTCAGCCTGGTACAGAAGGTGATGCCGGACGCCATTACCATAGCCGTGCTGGCTGCCATTGAATCCCTGCTTTCCTGTGTGGTGGCCGACGGAATGATAGGCGGAAAGCACAACTCCAACGCAGAGCTGGTGGCCCAGGGAGTGGGCAACGCGGCCTCAGCGCTTTTCGGAGGCATTCCGGCCACAGGTGCCATCGCAAGGACAGCTGCCAACATAAAGAACGGAGGGCGCAGCCCGGTGGCCGGCATGGTCCACGCAGCAGTGCTTCTGCTGATTCTGGTATTCCTGATGCCCTATGCGGCTCTGATTCCCATGCCTGCCATAGCGGCCATCCTGTTTATGGTGGCTTACAATATGAGTGAGTGGCGGTCCTTTGCAGATGTGGTGAAGACAGCGCCCAAAAGTGACACGGCCGTGCTGGTGCTGACCTTTTTTCTCACAGTGGTGTTCGATCTGGTCATGGCCATCGGCGTGGGACTGGCCCTGGCCTGTCTGCTGTTCATGAAGCGCATGGCGGATGTGTCTGATATTTACGGATGGAAGTACGCAGAGGATTACGAGGAGAGCACGGACAGGGAGCGCATTGACTTAAAACCAGTGCCCAGACAGGTTATGGTGTTTGAGGTGAACGGTCCCATGTTCTTTGGCGCGGCGGACAAGATTGGACAGATTCCCCTGGATTCAGACAAGAAGGTGCTGATTCTGCGGATGAGAAGCGTTCCCGCCATGGATGCAACCGCCCTGAACAGTCTTAAGAAGCTGAACGCCAGGTGCCGCAAGGCCCGTATCACCATGATTCTTTCCCATGTAAACGAACAGCCCCTGTCTGTGATGGAGAAAGCAGGATTTGATAAGGAGATAGGAAGGGAAAACATAGCGCCCCGCATCGACGATGCAATCTGCCGGGCAGGGGAAATCCTCTCAGAGGCCAATGCAGCCGATTGACAGAAACAGGCAGTCAGTATAAACTGGAACATAGTAACGGGTGACAGAATATTTCCGGTTATACGGGAATAAATTGGGAATACCAAAGAACAGGAAAGAGGACAGGGATATGAAAGTTGTGGATATGCACTGCGATACCATTGCGGAAATCTATAAGGACCATAAGAAGGGAGGCAGGCAGTCCATCCTGGAGAACCAGATGATGCTGGATTTGAAAAAGATGCAGGCAGGGGATTACGGGCTGCAGAATTTTGCCCTGTATGTCAATCTGGAACAGGCCAAGGGAAGGCCCTTTGAATTCTGCATGGAACTTCTCGATACCTTCTACCAGGAAATGGAGGCCCATGAGGATATCATAGGAATCGTCCGATCCTACGAGGATATCAGCAGAAACTGGGAGCAGGGCAGGATGTCGGCCCTTCTCACAGTGGAGGAAGGCGGGACCTGCCAGGGTAAAACGGCGTTTCTGCGGGATTTTTACCGGCTGGGTGTGCGCATGATGACCCTGACCTGGAATTTTCCCAATGAGCTGGCATTTCCCAATGCCAGGATTGCAGAGGAGGACGGTACCTTCAGGATGGCGCCGGATACAGAGCACGGACTTACGGATACCGGGATTGCATTTGTGGAGGAGATGGAGCGCCTGGGAATGATCATTGATATTTCCCACCTGAATGACGCAGGCATATGGGATGTGTTCCGGCATACCAGAAAACCTTTTGTGGCCAGCCATTCCAACGCAAGGGCCTTGGCTTCCCATCCGAGGAACCTGACCGATGATATGATACGCGCCCTGGCGGAACGCGGCGGCGTCATGGGCATCAATTACTGCACTGCCTTTTTGCGGGACTTCGGACCAGGGGAAGAGCAGTTAAGCCGCATATCCGACATGGTGGAGCATATGAAGCATATTCGGAAAATTGGCGGCATCGGCTGTATCGGGCTGGGTTCCGACTTCGACGGAATCAGCGGGAACCTGGAGATGGGGGATGCGGGAAAGCTCCCCATGCTGGCGCATGCCATGGAAAGGGAAGGATTTACCTCTTCGGAAATAGAAGCTGTATTCTGTAAAAATGTGCTCCGGGTGTATAAGGAGGTCCTGTAGCGGGAAAAACTTTACACAAGTTTTACATTCCCATGAGGTGGATTTTACTTCAGTCTGGTATGCTGTTTACATAGGCTGTATGCCGGGAAAGGCGGTAGTTGGAAAATGGAACGGATTTATATTATTGAGGATGATGAAAACATCATGAATCTGTTAAAAATTGCCCTGGAAGGCTTTGGATATGCGGCGGAAGGGTTTGAAACCGCGGAGGAGGGCCTGGCCAGGATGAGGGAGGAAAAGCCGGACCTGGTAATCTTTGACTGGATGCTTCCGGGGATGGACGGCACAGAGGCCATCAAGGAGGTAAGAAATACGGAGCAGTTAAAATATGTGCCCATCATGCTCCTGACGGCCAAGGAAAAGGAGCTTGACAAGGTGGTTGGGCTGGACTGCGGGGCAGACGATTACATGGTAAAACCCTTTGGGGTTCTGGAGCTGTCGGCCCGCATCCGCAGCCTGCTGCGCAGGACCAAACGGGAGGAGGACAGGGATGTGCTGTTCTACCAGGACATCCAGGTCAACCGCAAGACCAGGGAGGTGTCAAGCGGCGGCCGGCTGGTAGAGCTTACACTGAAGGAATTTGAGCTGTTGGTTTATCTGCTGGAGAACCAGTCCAGGGTGGTGACCAGGGATGAACTGCTCAACCGCATCTGGGGTTATGAGTACGATGGAGAGACCAGAACCCTTGACATGCACATCCGCACCCTTCGCCAGAAGCTGGGGGAAGAGGGCGGTGCCTGCATTAAGACGGTCCGGGGCGTGGGCTACCGTATGGTGAGATAACATGACAGGAAACCAAGGAGGAAGACATGCGTAAAGCATTATTGGAACGTTTTATCCTGGTACTTTTGGCGGCGCTGTGTATTAACAGCGTCATCTTTTATATTGCCAGCAGCAAAATGATGTTAAAAAACTCCAAAAATGATATGACTTACACCATCAAGGCCGTGGACAGCATCCTGGATTACGACAGGGACTTAATGGAGCAGATGGAGCGCCTGGAGGCGTTTACGGACCAGGATTCCAGCAGGGTGACACTTATAAAGTCGGATGGAACCGTTGTAACGGATTCTGACGCGGACGCCGAGTACCTGGACAACCACCAGGGACGTGAGGAGATACGGGCAGCCATGGAGCACGGGGAGGGGTATGCCAGACGCTATTCCAAAACACTGGGAAAAACCATGCTCTATGTGGCCTGCCGCTCTGAGTATTCAGACATGGTGCTCCGCCTGGCCGTGCCCTATTCCGGCATACAGGAATACCTTCCCATGCTGTTTCCGGCCGCCATTTTAAGCTTCCTTATGGCCATGGTCTGCTCCGTGGTGACCACCAGACGCTTTGTGTCATCGGTCACCAGACCCCTGCGCGATATCTCGAAAGCCGTGATGAAGGTAAAAGGGGATTACACGGAGCTGCAGTTTGAAAGCTGCCAATATCCTGAAATCAACGTCATTGCCGAGACCATCATGAATATGTCAAAGGACGTAAAAGAATATTTAAGCCAGATTGAAAAGGAAAAGCAGATTCGCCAGGAATTTTTCAGCAACGCGTCCCATGAGCTTAAGACTCCTATCACCTCCATCCAGGGCTACGCGGAGTTACTGGAGAGCGGCATGATTCAGGATGACGGTCTGAAGCTGGATTTCGCAAAGAGAATCAAGAAGGAGGCCGCTGGAATGACAGGGCTTATCAACGACATTCTGATGATATCCCGCCTGGAATCCATGGATGCCGAGGTAATGTTTTCCGATGTGAGAATCAGCGTGCTTCTCCAGGAGATCATGGACAGCCTAAAGCCGCTGGCTGCCTCCTGCCAGGTGTTTCTCCATGTGGACTGCAAGCCCCTGTGTATCCGTGCTAACCTGCAGCAGATGAAGGAGCTGTTTACCAACCTGGCCACCAATGCCATCAAGTACAACCGGCCCGGAGGCCAGGTGTGGATTACGGTGGGTGAACAGGGAGATGACATGCTGGTAAGGGTAAAGGACAACGGCGTGGGAATTCCAAAGGAAAGCCTGGACCGCATATTCGAGCGGTTCTACAGGGTGGATAAGGGCCGCAGCCGCAAACAGGGCGGTACGGGGCTGGGTCTGTCCATTGTGAAACACATCGTGAATTTTTACCATGGAACCATCCATGTGACCTCTGAGTTAGACAAGGGAACAGAGTTTACTGTCACCATTCCTCTCGATATGCATAAATAAGAATGGAAATATCTGCAAAAAACACCAGTTTTTCACTTTATTACTTTAAAATCACAGAAATTTAAAGTAATAAAATTGACGGCGCAAATTTTTTGTAGTATGATAGGAAAAGTCCTGACAGAGGACGAATTCTTATGTGGAAAGAGGAGATAGTATTATGAAAAAGACATCAAAAATCATGTCCCTGGTTTTAGCCGGCGCCATGGTTCTGTCCATGACGGCCTGCGCAGGCAATACGGCTGAAACCACGTCAGCTGCCGCCAAGTCCCAGGAGACAGAAGCTGATACGGCTTCAAAGGCGGAGGAGACAACCGGGGCAGAGGCATCAGATAGTGAGACTGCTGCAAAGGCAGAGGGAACCACCTATAAGATTGGCGTACTCCAGCTGGTGCAGCACACCGCCCTGGACGCTGCCAATGACGGTTTTATCGCTGCTTTAGACGACGCTGGAATCGCTTACGAGGTTGACCAGCAGAATGCTTCCGGCGACCAGTCAGCCTGCCAGACAGTGGCATCCAAGTTCGCCAATGAGAAGAAGGATTTGATTCTGGCCATCGCCACACCGGCTGGCCCGGCCCTGGGGGGGGCAGGGGGAGAAGGAACTGGAATGATTACCGCAGTGACAGACCCGGCTGAATCCGGTCTGGTTGACACCAATGAAAAGCCGGGAGCAAATGTTACAGGAACCTCTGACCTGACTCCTGTGAAGGAGCAGATCGACCTGCTTAAGCAGCTGGTTCCGGAAGCCAAGACCGTGGGCGTGCTGTACTGCTCCGCAGAGTCCAACTCCAAGATCCAGGCTGACATGGCAAAGGAAGCCATTGCGGCGGCAGGCATGGAGAGCAAGGAATACACGGTTTCCAGTTCCAATGAGATTCAGACCGTGGTACAGTCCATGGTAGGTGCCGTGGATGCGGTTTACGCCCCAACGGACAATGTAATCGCAGCAGGTATGGCCACAGTTGGAATGGTGGCAGGAGACAACAATCTGCCGGTTATCTGCGGCGAGGCAGGCATGGTGCAGAACGGCGGACTGGCTACATACGGCATTGATTATTACCAGCTGGGATATATGACCGGCCAGCAGGCTGTGAAAATCCTCACCGAGGGAGCGTCACCGGCTGATATGCCGATTGAGTACCTGCCGGCTGAGAAGTGCGAGCTGACAGTGAACGAGGAAACAGCCCAGACACTTGGGATTGATGTATCCGGATTAAAATAGACAGCCAGGCAGCTCAGAATGATACAGGCGGTGCTGCGGGGCAGAGACGGTGAAAACCGCTTTGGCCTGCAGCACCCTCTTTTCGGTCATCGGGCAAAATAGCGGTCATCGGATAAAATGGCGTCCGGTAAAGAAGGTAGATGGTTTGCTCAAGCTGTAAGGCTTCCGGGAACAGCGGTTTGGGCAAGCTATTTACATCATCAAATCACACAAAGGGATAGAGACAGAAAGGGAGGTAAATATAAGATATGAATTTTGCGAATCTGATGCAGGGCATGGGCCCCAATCTGTTAGATGCAGTGGGACAGGGCGTGCTCTGGGGAATCATGGTGCTGGGGGTATACATCACCTTCAAGCTTCTGGACATTGCGGATTTGACTGTGGACGGAAGCTTTGCACTGGGAGGCTGCGTCTGTGCCACGCTGATTGTGGGCAGGGGAATGAATCCGGTGGCAGCCCTGTTTATAGCCACCCTGGCGGGAATGGCGGCGGGTTTTGTGACAGGCATCCTTCACACGGTATTTGAGATACCTTCCATACTGGCCGGAATTCTGACCCAGATATCCCTGTGGTCCATCAACCTGTGGATTATGGGAGGAAGCAGCAACATTCCCCTTCTCAAGTCCAAGTCCATTGTGACCATGGTTTCTTCCGCCACAGGCTTTAACCAGGCCCAGGCGTCCCAGGTCATCGGCATCGCGGCAGCCATACTTATGGTTGTCGTGATGTACTGGTTCTTCGGCACGGAGATAGGAAGCGCCCTGAGGGCAACGGGAAATAACGAGGATATGATCCGCGCCCTGGGGGTCAATACCAAGTGGACCAAGCTGCTGGCACTGATGCTCAGCAACGGTCTGGTGGGCATGTCCGGCGCCCTGGTGTGCCAGGGGCAGAAATACGCGGATATCCAGATGGGTACCGGAGCCATTGTTATTGGACTGGCAGCCATTGTCATCGGGGAGGTGCTCTTTGGCTGGTTCCGCAACTTTGCCCTTAAGCTGTCAGCGGCAGTCATCGGCTCCGTGATCTATTTTGTCATCCGGGCCTTTGTCATTAAGATGGGCATGAATCCAAATTATATGAAGCTTTTATCCGCCATTGTGGTTACCCTGGCTCTCTGTATCCCGGTAGCTGCCAATAAATGGAGGACCTACAAGGAATACTCGGAAGGGGGGAATGTATAATGCTGATCATGACCAATGTGCGCAAAACATTCAACAAAGGCACCATCAATGAGAAGAAGGCATTAAACGGCATTGACCTGACCCTGAACGACGGGGATTTTGTGACGGTCATTGGGGGAAACGGAGCGGGCAAGTCCACCATGCTCAATATGATAGCCGGCGTGTACCCCATTGATTCAGGAAAGATCGAGATTGACGGTGTGAATATATCCAGGCAGCCCGAATACAAGCGGGCCAAATACATTGGCCGGGTGTTCCAGGACCCTATGAAGGGCACGGCGGCCGGCATGGAAATACAGGAAAATATGGCCCTGGCCTTCAGAAGGGGCCAGAAAAGAGGGCTGGGATGGGGAATCAGGGCCAATGAGAAAGACTATTACCGCGACCTGCTGACCAGGCTGGGACTGGGCCTCCAGAACCGCATGAGCAGTAAGGTGGGACTGCTCTCAGGCGGCCAGAGACAGGCCCTAACCCTCCTCATGGCGACACTGCAGAAGCCCAAGCTTCTCCTGCTGGATGAGCACACGGCAGCCCTGGACCCGCAGACGGCCAGGAAGGTGCTGGACCTGACTAATGAGATGGTGACGGAGCAGAACCTGACAGCTCTTATGGTGACCCATAATATGAAGGACGCCATCCAGATAGGAAACCGGCTTATCATGATGAATGACGGGCGGATTATCTATGACGTATCCGGCAGGGAAAAGCAGAACCTGACCGTAGAGGACCTTCTTGCCAAGTTTGCAGAGGCCAGCGGAGGACAGTTTGCCAATGACCGCATGCTCCTCTCAAAGTAATCCCTATCAGGCAGTAAAATTGCCGGTTTCCGGGGCATTTCATGTAAATACTTCGGGGACCGGCAAAATTTAAGAAATTTTTCACATTTTCGAGTCTGTTTTTATGATATACTTAACGTCATATGAGCTTTTATGGCGAATAATGAGTTGGAGATTATAGAATCATGCTTGAACATAAGGATTATCTATCGAGCCTGAACAAGGCCAGAAAAAAACGGAATCAACGTCTGGACCCCAGATACCTGGTGCTTCTTTTGGCTGCCATCGCGGCAGTGGGAATCATTGTGCTGGGAGTAAAGGCAGTCAAGAAGCCGGTATCCGGCAAAGCAGCGGGACCGGCCCCCACGGGACAGGTGGGAAACGCAACCCCGGCCCAGGCGGCTCCGGCCAGTGTTTCCCCGGAGGAGGAAGCAGCTCAGAAGGAAGCCCAGGAGATTGACAATGTAATCAGCTCCTACAGCAATCTGGGTATCGTGCAGGTGTCCGGCTACCTCAACATAAGGGAGACTCCAAGCACTGACGGCAAGATCATAGGTAAGCTGTCAGGAGACGGAGCCTGCGAGATTCTGGCGACGGAAGGGGACTGGTCCCACATCACCTCCGGCGGAGTGGAGGGCTACATCAGCAACCAGTACCTTCTGACCGGAGACGAAGCCAGGGAAAAGGCAAAGGAGCTTGTCAAGCTGCGTGCTACGGTGACGGCTGACAACCTGAACATCCGTCAGGCCCCTGCCCTGGATCCGGGAAATGTTATCGGACAGGCCTTGAAGGGAGAGCGCTACGTGGTCAAGGGACTGGAGGACGGCTGGATTCAGATTGAGGAGGGATATATTTCCTCTGAATATGCTGAGGTGGCCTATTCCCTGAACGAAGGACGTAAAATGGATATGAAGGCCATGGCCATCAACCAGTATGACAATCTGGTGATTTCCAAGGTGAACAACTACCTGAACGTGCGCCAGGAGCCAAAGTCAGACGGCAAGATTATAGGTAAGATGACCAGCAAGGCGGCAGGCGAGATCCTGGAGACCCTGGACGGCTGGTATAAGATTAAGTCAGGCCCCATCATCGGTTATATCTCGGCAGACCCCCAGTACACGGCCACAGGCCAGGAGGCAAAGGATATAGCCATGCAGAACGCCACCCTCAAGGCGGTTATCAACACAGACGTGCTGAATGTGCGCACGGAGCCCAATACGGAGGCCAAAATCTGGACCCAGATTGTAAAGGACGAGCGTTATCCGGTTGTGGCCCAGTTAGACGGCTGGGTGGAGATTGATCTGGATTCCGTGGATGAAGAGGACGGAAGCAAGGTGGATAAGGCGTTTATTTCCACCAGGGACAACAACGTGGAGGTGCGCTACGCGCTGAACGAGGCCATCAAGTTCTCACCTGCTGAGGTGGCGGCCAACAACGCGGCGTCCAGGCGTTCCAAAGTGGTGAATTACGCCCTTCAGTTTGTGGGCAACCCCTATGTATGGGGCGGAACCAGCCTGACAAAGGGTGTGGACTGTTCCGGATTCACCATGCAGGTCATGAAACAGTTCGGTGTGTCCCTTCCCCATTATTCCGGCTCCCAGGCCAAGATGGGCAAGGCAGTTACCTCCGGCAACATGCGTCCCGGCGATTTGATATTCTACGCGGGCAGCGGCGGACAGGTAAACCATGTAGCCATCTACATCGGCAACGGCCAGGTAGTCCATGCGGCCAGCCGTAAGAGCGGTATCAAGATTTCTACCTGGAATTACAGGTCGCCGGTTGCTATCAGGAATGTGTTGGGCGACTAGATTAAAAAAATGGTATTTTATTCAGAAAGCCGGTCAGCAGTCTCTGCTGGCCGGTTATTTTTGCGCGAAACTCTGTAAAAGACAGCGCATATTTTATGGTTCACGGTGCAGACTATCCTTAATTGATGAATGTTCACGAAAGGGTGGTCTGATTATGGGACAAGGAAAAAACAACAGGAAAAAAAGAGACAGTCAGGCGGAAAACGGAAACGGACAGGTACGCCAGCAGGACGATGAAGCCAAAAAGCTTGAAAAGGAAATAGAAGAAAAGGAAGACAATAAGCTGGAGGAGTATGGCCAGGTCATTCTGGAGGACAACCGCAAGCAGAGGAAAATCCATCTCATCACGATCATTGGGGAGGTGGAGGGACATGAGAATTCCTCCGGGAGCAGCAAAACCACAAAATACGACCATATACTGCCGAAGCTGGCTGAAATAGAGGATGACGACAGTGTGGACGGACTTCTGGTGCTGCTTAACACTTCGGGAGGGGATGTGGACGCGGGTCTTGCCATCGCGGAAATGATTGCGTCCCTCAGTCTTCCCACCGTATCGCTTGTGTTAGGCGGAAGCCACTCCATCGGGGTTCCCCTGGCCGTGTCCACAAATTATTCCTTCATCGTGCCGTCCGGCACCATGATGATCCATCCGGTGCGGATGACGGGGATGGTTATAGGCACATCCCAGACCTACGAGTATTTTGAAATGATACAGGACCGCATACTCACGTTTGTATCAAACCATGCCGATATCGCCTATGACCAGCTGAGGGAGCTGATGCATAATACAAAGATGCTGACCAGGGACCTGGGCACTGTTCTGGTGGGAACCCAGGCCGTGGAGGCGGGACTTATCAACCAGGTGGGAGGCATCAAGGAAGCCCTTGGAAAGCTTTATGCCATGATTGATGATCGGGAACGCAGGCGGTAGATTCCGTCTTTTGAAACAATCCACTTGAATTTTAACCTCAAATATAGCATAATATAAGTTAACTGTATAAATGAGACAGCCTGCTGTGGGAATGGGAGGCTGATACGGTATGACAACTTGTAAGAGAATGACAGGAGGCTGTATCAAGTGGCTGAAACAACAAAACGACAGCAGAGTGGGAACAGAAAACCGGGAAGGCCAAAGGGAAGCACGTCCAAAAAGACAGGCACTTCCTCCAAAAGCCGCGGGACATCCGGAAAAAAGGCCTATGAACAGGATAATACGGAATTCATGAGAGCAGAAGTGGTCATCATCTGCTCTTTTGCTGTTGCCATTCTTTTATTTCTGAGCAATTTCAAGCTGTGCGGCGTGGTGGGCGATGTGCTGCGCGGAGTACAGCTGGGAATATTTGGAATGGTGGGGTATCTATTCCCCATACTGATATTTGTGGGCACCTGTTTCCATCTGTCCAACCAGGGAAACATCCATGCTGCCATGAAGCTGGCAGCCGTGGCAGGGGGTGTGATTACGGTCTGCGGGCTGCTGCAGCTGGCCTTCGGTACGGTTCCGGCCGGCGCGAAGTGGATGGAATATTATAAGCAGTCCACCCTGACCGGTACGGGCGGCGGATGGCTGGGAGGCGTCCTTACCTCCTTCCTTACCATCGGACTGGGGAAGCCGGGAACCTTTCTGGTTCTGGTGGTCCTGTTCATCATCTGCATGGTATGCATCACGGAGCGCTCTTTTGTGTCTGCTGTGAAGCGGGGAGGGGACAAGGCTTACCAGTATGCCAGAGAGGATATGGACCGGCGCAGGGAGCTTCACGCCATACGGGAGGAGGAGCGCAGGCGCATCCGCGAAGAACAGAGGGTGAGGGGCGTTAATCTGAATGCCACCAGGCTGATGACACCTGAGGAAGAGGATTATGACGAGGAGGCATTTGACCGTGAGTTTGGAGCGGATCTGGAGGAAATGCCTGAAATGCCCGATACATACGAGAAGGACTGGGGGCCGGCCCAGACAGCCGGCGCAAAGGACAGCCTGCCGCCGGATGAGTTTGTGGGCAGGTTTGATCCGCCTTTGGAGCCGGGGACCGATGCCGGGGATTCCTACGACACGGATGAACTGGGGGCCCTGGCCAGGTCTATAGAGGGCCACAGCCGTTTGGGACGCCGGGAAGAAGCGCCGGTGGTCACCGGCATTCTTGTGGAGGACGAGTATGGGACACATGATGGGGAGGACTATGACACCATCCATGTGAAGAAGGATTTAAAGACCCTGGAGGAGATGGAGTTTCATGTCAGGTCCTCTGCGGACAGGGACGAGAATCCTGTAAACGGTTATGGCCATGACCGGGGCTGTGAGGATACGGTTCCCTGGGAAGAAGAATATGGGACGTCTGGGGATATGGCAGAAGGAGCTGCCTTGTCTGCTGAAAGCGCGGGTACGGCCGGCCTTCACGGGACAGGACTGCACAGAGCCGCAGACCATGAGGCGGGAATTCCTGAAACGGATGTTCCGGAAACAGATATCTATGAGACAGACCCGTCGGAACAGGGTATCAATTATGACAGCATATTTGTGCCGGAGGAGCCCAAGCGGGTGGTTACGGCATCAGGCAAGGTTATAGAGACTGAGACAGAACTTCTCCAGAAAAAGATTGAGAAGAAGCGGGAGGAGGCCGGACAGACCGATTCCAATATGGCGGTGGCCCAGGAAATCAAGGAAAAGGAAGAGGCAGTAAAGAAGGAATATGTGTTCCCGCCTACTACCCTGCTTAAGAAGGGGGCTAAGAATGCCGGTTCCTTTTCTGGGGATGAGTATAAGGCCACGGCCATTAAGCTGCAGCAGACTCTCCATAACTTTGGTGTTGGGGTGACGGTTACAAATATCAGCTGCGGTCCTGCTGTGACCCGGTATGAGCTTTTGCCGGAGCAGGGCGTGAAGGTCAGCAAGATAGTGGGGCTGACCGACGATATCAAGCTGAGTCTGGCTGCGGCGGATATCCGTATTGAGGCGCCCATTCCCGGCAAGTCGGCGGTGGGAATCGAGGTGCCTAACAAAGAGAACAACATGGTATACCTGAGGGATTTGCTGGAGGCGGAATCGTTTAAGAACCACAAGTCACGTCTGGCCTTTGCCGTGGGCAAGGATATCGGCGGACAGGTGGTGGTGACGGACATCGGAAAGATGCCCCATCTGCTTATAGCAGGCGCCACTGGTTCCGGTAAATCGGTGTGTATCAATACCCTGATTATGAGCATCATTTTCAAGTCCAAACCAGAGGATGTGAAGATGATTATGGTGGACCCCAAGGTGGTGGAGCTCAGTGTCTATAACGGAATCCCCCATCTGCTTATCCCGGTGGTGACAGACCCCAAAAAGGCCTCAGGGGCACTGAACTGGGCTGTGGCCGAGATGACGGACCGCTATAAGAAGTTTGCGGAGTGCAATGTCAGGGATTTAAAGGGCTACAATGAAAGAGTTGAAAAGATAAAGGATATAGAGGATGACAAAAAGCCGGTGAAGATGCCCCAGATTGTCATTATCATCGACGAGCTGGCAGACCTTATGATGGTGGCTCCGGGAGAAGTGGAGGATGCTATCTGCCGTCTGGCCCAGCTGGCCCGTGCGGCGGGAATCCATCTGGTCATTGCAACCCAGAGGCCGTCGGTCAATGTCATCACCGGACTGATTAAGGCCAATGTGCCGTCCAGAATTGCTTTTGCCGTGTCTTCAGGCGTGGACTCCAGGACCATTATTGATATGAACGGGGCCGAGAAGCTGCTGGGAAAGGGCGACATGCTCTTTTATCCGGCTGGATTCCCCAAACCCCAGCGTGTACAGGGCGCCTTTGTGTCCGATGAGGAAGTGGGCCGGGTGGTGGAATTCCTGACAGAACAGGGCATGGTGGCGGAATATAATCCGGAAGTGGAGAGCCGTGTCTCTTCCCCGTCCATGGACGGAGGAAGCGGGGCTTCTGAACGGGATGAGTACTTTGTCCAGGCTGGCAGGTTTATCATTGAAAAAGAAAAAGCATCCATCGGCATGCTCCAGAGGATGTTTAAGATTGGCTTCAACCGGGCTGCCCGGATTATGGACCAGCTGGCGGAAGCAGGGGTAGTGGGCGAGGAAGAGGGCACCAAGCCCAGGAAAGTGCTTATGAGCATGGAAGAATTTGAGGAACTGCTGGAGCAGGGGTATTAGAAACTGTTCCCTGAAAGCGCGGCGCATGCGGGCCGGAGCAGGGGAACAGGGGTGTATGGGGAAACAAGAGCAGCGGCTGCCGGCAAGGGCAGCAGCGGCCGGTGCTTTTGAATAAAACGTTGACGGACCTGCAAAGGCGGGAAACCGTGGGGCGTAATATAAGAGGAGGAACAAAAATATGAAATCAGATATTGAGATTGCGCAGGAGGCCGTGATGCAGCCCATTAAAGAAGTGGCTGCTGCTTACGGAATCGGGGAGGATGACCTGGAGCTTTACGGTAAATACAAAGCAAAGCTGACAGATGAACTCTGGGAGCAGGTAAAGGACCGTCCCAACGGAAAGCTGGTGCTGGTAACAGCCATCAATCCAACACCGGCAGGAGAAGGAAAGACCACCACCACGGTTGGTCTGGGCGAGGCATTTGGAAAGATGGGAAAGAAGGCCATCATAGCCCTCAGAGAGCCTTCCCTGGGCCCCTGCTTCGGCGTTAAGGGAGGAGCAGCCGGCGGCGGTTATGCCCAGGTTGTGCCCATGGAGGATTTAAACCTGCATTTTACAGGTGATTTCCATGCCATTACCTCCGCCAATAACCTGTTGGCAGCTCTCTTAGACAACCATATCCAGCAGGGCAATGCCCTGGGGATTGACCCAAGGCAGATCCAGTGGAAGCGCTGTGTGGACATGAATGACCGCGTTCTGCGCAACATCGTGGTGGGCCTGGGAGCAAAGGGAGACGGCATGGTCAGGGAGGATCACTTTGTCATTACAGTGGCTTCTGAAATCATGGCGATCCTGTGCCTGGCAGACAACATGGAGGATTTAAAAAACCGTCTGGGCAAGATTATTGTGGCCTATAATTTTGCAGGAGAGCCTGTGACCGCAGAGCAGCTCCATGCAGTGGGCTCCATGGCAGCCCTCCTTAAGGAAGCGTTAAAGCCCAACCTGATCCAGACCCTGGAGCACACAGGCGCCCTGGTACACGGCGGCCCGTTTGCCAACATCGCCCACGGATGCAACAGCGTGAGAGCCACGAAGACAGCCCTGAAGCTGGCAGACGTGGTAGTGACAGAGGCCGGCTTCGGTGCTGACCTGGGAGCTGAGAAGTTCCTTGACATCAAGTGCCGCAAGGCAGGGCTTAAGCCGGACGCAGTGGTTCTGGTGGCTACGGTCAGGGCCCTTAAGTACAACGGCGGCGTGCCCAAGGACCAGCTGTCAGCTGAGAATCTGGAAGCCCTTGAAAAGGGCATTGTCAATCTGGAGAAGCACATTGAGAACCTCCAGAAGTTCGGCGTGCCTGTGGTGGTTACTCTCAATTCCTTCATATCCGATACCGAGGCAGAATATGCTTATATCAAGAAGTTCTGCGAAGACAGGGGATGCGAGTTCGCTCTGTCCGAGGTATGGGCAAAGGGTGGCGAGGGCGGCATTGCCCTGGCTGAAAAGGTAATGGAGACACTGGAGAACAAGCCAACCCAGTACCATGTACTCTATCCGGATGAGATGAGCCTTAAGGATAAGATTAACACCATTGCAAAAGAGATTTACGGAGCAGACGGCGCTTCCTTTGCACCGGCCGCTGCCAAGGCGTTAAAGCGCATTGAGGATATGGGCTTTGGAAACCTGCCGGTGTGTATGGCCAAGACCCAGTATTCCCTGTCGGATGACCAGACCAAGTTAGGGCGGCCCGCGGGCTTTACCATCAATGTAAGGGATGCCTATGTATCAGCAGGAGCAGGCTTCGTGGTGGCGCTTACAGGTTCCATCATGACCATGCCGGGACTTCCGAAGAAACCGGCAGCAGACAGCATTGATGTGGATGAGAACGGTAAGATTACCGGACTTTTCTAGGAAATGGGCCTGGCCCGGCGCATCCGAAAAAGGAGCGCCGGGCCAGGATATATTTTGGCATAATATAAGTTGCACGAAAAAGAAATGAGGTATTGATATGATACTTAGAACCTGGTTGAATGAGCTGGATTATGAACTTGTCAGAGGAAGCCTGGATGTGGAGGTCACAGAGGTGGTCTACGACTCCAGAAAGGCAGTGCCCGGTGCTGTGTTTGTGTGTATGGCGGGGACCCGGGTGGATTCCCACCGGTTTGTACCGGATGTGCTGCGCGCTGGCGTCCGCGTCCTTGTGACGGAGCGGGACATTGAGGAGGAATTGGCTGCCTCAGGACTTACGGAGGATGAGATGGGCCGGGTGACAATACTTAAGACAGCAGAGGCCAGGAGAAGCCTGGCTCTTCTCTCGGCAGCCAGGTTCGGTTATCCTGCGTCCAAAATGATTACCATTGGCGTGACGGGAACAAAGGGAAAGACCACCACCACCCATATGATAAAAGCCATTCTTGAAGCGGCAGGAAAAAAGGTGGGGATGATAGGCACCACAGGCACGGTGATCAATGGACAGGTGACCCCTACCATGAATACCACACCGGAATCCTATGAACTGCACCAGTCCTTTGCGAAAATGGCGGAGGCAGGCTGCCAGTATATGATTATGGAGGTGTCCTCCCAGGGAATCAAGATGCACCGGGTGGACGGCCTCGCCTTTGACTACGGCATTTTCACCAATATATCCCCGGACCACATCGGGCCGGATGAGCACGCTGATTTTGCGGAATATCTCTGCTGCAAATCACGTCTTTTGAGCATGTGCAGGATAGGGCTGGTAAACTTAAACGACGGGCATTTTAAAGAAATCGTAAAGGACGCGTCCTGCCGGCTTTATACGTACCGCGTAAAGGAGGACGGGGAGAAGAAGGCAGACTTTGAAGCCTCAAACGTCCGGTATGTGTCCCGGCCGGATTTTGTGGGCACGGAGTTTGATGTCACAGGGAACCTGGACATGGATGTCCGTCTGGGAATTCCCGGCCTGTTCAACGTGGACAATGCCCTGGCAGCCCTGTGCGTATGCTCCTTCCTGGGACTTCCAAAAGATAGGATTGTCCACGCCCTGGAGCACATACGTGTCAATGGACGTATGGAAATCGTCCACACCTCGTCCAGGTGTACGGTCCTGGTAGACTACGCCCACAATGCGGTAAGCATGGAGAGCCTTCTTACCACCCTGCGCCAGTATCATCCCAGGCGGCTGGTGGTGGTATTTGGATGCGGCGGCAACCGTTCCAAGGACAGACGCTATTCCATGGGTGAGATTGGAGGAAGGCTGGCCGATTTAAGCATTATCACGGCAGACAACTCCAGGTATGAAAAGGTGGAGGACATCATGGCGGATATCCGGGGAAGCATAGAAAAAACAGGAGGGGACTTTGTTGAAATTCCTGACAGAAGGGACGCAATCCGCCGCAGCATCCTTCATGCGCAGCCAGGGGATATGATAGCTGTCATCGGCAAAGGACATGAGGACTATCAGGAGATCAACGGCGTGCGCCATCATTTCCTGGACAGGGAAGTCATTGAAGAAACCATAAAAGAGTTGGGAGACGAGACACAGTATGACAGGAATAACGGTTAAGGAACTGCTTGAAGCCACAGGAGGAAACCTGCTCCATGGCCAGGAGGATCAGCATGCAAAACACATCAGCCTGGATTCCAGAAAAATGGAGGGGGATGACCTGTTTGTGCCCATAGTGGGTGAGCGGGTGGACGCCCACCGCTTTCTCTGCCAGGCAATTGCCAGCGGGGCGGCCGTGGTATTTACCAGCGAACATCACTGCGGGGAGGAGGTTAAAGCCTGTGTCCGGCAGCAGTGCGGGGAAAACAGGGAGCAGGAGAGGAAAGCCCTTCAGGCAGCGTGGATTGAGGTGCCTGACACGAAGAAGGCCCTTCAGGACCTGGGAAGTTTTTGCAGGAAACGCCTGAGTCTGCCCCTGGTGGGAATCACGGGAAGCGTGGGAAAGACCACTACCAGGGAAATGATAGCGGAGGCCCTGAGCGCCGGATTCAAGGTCTATAAGACACCGGGCAACAGCAACAGCCAGGTGGGAGTGCCCATTACCATTGCGGAGATCCCACAGTCTGCTGAGATTGGCGTCATTGAGCTGGGGATGAGCGAACCCGGGGAGATGGAGCGCATTGCCAGGGTGGCCAGGGTGGACTGTGCCGTTATGACCAACATAGGAATAGCCCACATCGAACAGCTGGGATCCCAGGAACGCATTCTGGAGGAAAAGCTCCATATCCAGGAGGGAATGCCGGCAGAGGGCATATTGTTCTTAAACGGCGACGACCCTCTTCTGGCCTCAGTGGTTCCGAAGGGGGGCAGGAAGAAGGTGCTGTACGGACTGGGCAGGGACTGTGACTACAGGGCAGAGGACCTGCACCTGGAAGAGGGGTATCCCGTGTTCACGGCGGTTCACGGTGACTGCAGGGTCAGGGTGCGCCTTCAGGTTATGGGAAGCCACATGGTGAGCAATGCCATGGCAGCCCTGGCAGTGGCGGATACATACGGGCTTTCCATGGAGAAGGCGGCACTGGCCCTGGGACAGTTTAAGGGCTACAAGGGACGCCAGCAGATATTTGAATGGGGCGGCGTCACTGTCATTGACGACAGCTACAATGCCAGCCCGGTGTCCATGAAGGCCGGACTGGAGGTGCTGGACAGCGTGAAGGGAGAACGAAAGATTGCGGTTTTGGCCGACATGAAGGAGCTAGGCCCGGATACGGAAAGGTTCCATGCCGAAATAGGCGCCTACATAGGAGAACATCCACTGGACATGGTTCTTTTGCTTGGAGAGCTGGCAGCCTGCATCGGCAGCGGAATGGATGCAGCCCGCGCAGCGACGCCTCATATTGAAATAGACAGTCTGGCCCAGGCAGAAAAGTGGCTGGACGAAAACATCAGGGAGGGCGACTGCATTCTTTTTAAAGGCTCCAACAGCATGAAGCTGTCCGAGGCAGTAAATCATCTGAAGGAAACCAGGTCATGATTCTATCTGAGTGCTTATATCTTTCCCTCATTTTGGGAAGAATGTACGATATGGACAGAAATGTCACAGAAAGTACATTCTGAATGAGATAAGGAGAAACATTGTGATGCAGCAGAAAGATGATAAAAAGATTCTCTGGCATACCCTGGCTTTTATGGCTTTTTCAACGGTCTGGGGATTTGGGAATGTGATAAACGGATTTTCGGAATACGGCGGATTAAAGGCCATTGTATCCTGGATTCTTATATTTGCCATTTATTTTGTGCCCTATGCCCTGATGGTGGGAGAGCTGGGATCCACCTTCAAGCATGCCGGAGGCGGGGTCAGCTCCTGGATTCATGAGACCATAGGGCCCAAGATGGCTTACTACGCAGGCTGGACCTACTGGGTGGTCCACATGCCCTATATATCCCAGAAGCCGAATTCCACTGTGATTGCAGCCAGCTGGGCCCTGTTCCAGGACAAGAGGGCCAGCGGCATGAACACCACGGTGATGCAGATTCTGTGCCTGGTCATTTTCCTGTTTGCCATGTACCTGTCCGGCAAGGGGATGGGGGTGTTAAAGAGGCTTGCCACATTGGCAGGTTCTGCCATGTTCATCATGTCCATGCTGTTCATTGTCATGATGGTGGCTGCTCCGGCCCTGACAGACGGTGCCTTCTTGGCCATTGACTGGTCCCCTTCGTCCTTTATACCGGATTTTAACGCCAATTTTTTTCTGAGCCTTTCCATCCTGGTTTTTGCGGTGGGAGGATGTGAGAAGATTTCCCCCTATGTAAATAAGATGAAGGATCCTTCCAGGGATTTTGCAAAGGGCATGGTAGCCCTGGCAGCCATGGTGGCCGTGACCGCCATCCTGGGTACCATTGCCCTGGGCATGATGTTTGACTCCAATCATATTCCCCAGGACCTGATGACCAACGGAGCCTACTACGCGTTCCAGAAGCTGGGTGAATATTACCATGTGGGGAATTTCTTTGTGGTGGTATACGCGCTGACCAATCTGATCGGACAGTTTTCCGTTATGGTCCTGTCCGTGGACGCGCCCCTCAGAATGCTTTTGGACAGTGCGGATTCCCGCTTTATCCCCGGCAAGATGTTTGAGAAAAATGAACACGGCACCTATGTGAACGGACACAGGCTGGTGACGCTCATTGTCTGTGTACTGATTGTGGTTCCTGCCTTTGGCATTAGGAACGTGGACGTTCTGGTGCGCTGGTTGGTCAAGGTAAACTCGGTGTGCATGCCCCTGCGATATCTGTGGGTCTTTGTGGCATACATTGCCTTAAAAAGGGCCGGGGATGCGTTCTGCGGCGAGTACAGGTTTGTGAAGGGGAAAACAGCAGGCATCCTGGTGGGCGGCTGGTGCTTTCTATTCACGGCCTTTGCATGCCTGACAGGTATTTACTCAGAGGATCCCTTCCAGCTGGCTCTGAATATCGTGACTCCCTTTGTGCTGGTAGGACTTGGGTTCATTATGCCATGGATGGCAGCAAAGGAGAAAAAAAGTTAAGCTTCCCGCATTGCCGTGGCGATGTCTTTATGGTACAGTAGAGGAGAAATAAGAGACAAAGGAGATATCATATGAATATAGACAAAGAAGACTGCTTAAGCACAGCCAAAGAACTCATCGGTTTTCTTGAAAAAAGCCCCACCTGCTTCCACGCGGTACAGTCCATTGCGGACTGTCTTGAGGAGGCGGGCTTCACACAGCTTCATGAGGGAGAAAAGTGGGAACTCACAGAGGGCGGCTCCTACTATGTGACCAGGAACGGTTCATCCATTGTGTCCTTTAAGGTGCCGGGAAAGGCATTTTCCGGTTTCCAGATCATGGCCAGCCACAGTGATTCCCCCTCCTTTAAAATCAAGGAAAATCCGGAGATGGAGGCAGAGAACCACTATGTGAAGCTGAATGTGGAGAAATACGGCGGTATGCTGTGCGCTCCCTGGTTTGACCGTCCCCTTTCCGTGGCAGGCCGTCTGGCAGTGAAGGAGGGAAACTGCATTGCCACAAAGCTGGTAAAGGTGGACCGAGATCTGCTTATGATACCAAACCTGGCCATTCATTTTAACCGTGAGGTCAATGAGGGCTATCAGTATAATGCCCAGATAGACATGCTGCCCTTATACGGCGGTGCGGACGCAAAGGGAACCTTTATGGAGACTGTGGCTGAGAGCGCAGGGGTCAAAAAGGAGGATATCCTGGGACACGATCTCTATCTCTACAACCGTGTGCCCGGAAGTATCTGGGGGGCCGGCGGGGAGTTCTTATCCTGCGGCCATTTAGACGACCTGCAGTGCGCATTTTCCACCTTGAAGGGATTCCTGGAGGGCGGTCATTCGGAGTGTGTAAGTGTTCACGCGGTATTTGACAATGAGGAGATAGGCAGCCTGACCAAGCAGGGAGCTGACTCCACCTTCCTGGAGGATGTGCTGAGGCGGATTAACAGCGCCATGGGAAGAAGCGAGGAGGAGTATTTGATGGCCATTGCCTCCAGCTTCATGGTCTCCGCTGACAATGCCCACGCAGCCCACCCCAACCATGGAGACAAATCAGATCCCGTAAACCGTCCCTATATGAATGAGGGAATCGTCATCAAATACAGCACAAAGTATGCCACAGACGGACTTTCAGCTGCCGTGTTCAGGGCACTGTGCCAGGAAGAGGGAGTACCCTGCCAGGCATTTACCAACCGTTCCGACAAGGCAGGAGGCTCCACTCTGGGAAATATTTCCAACAGTCATGTGGCTGTGAACACAGTAGACATCGGACTGCCCCAGCTGTCCATGCATTCCCCCTACGAGACAGTGGGAATCAAGGATACCTGTTATCTGATTCGGGCCGCAAGGAGGTTCTACAGCACCTCTATGAAGGCCATGGGTTCCGGGAGCTACGAAGTGCGGTAATGAATGCAGAAAAACAATAAAGGGCAGGCCCTGGCCTGTCCCACGGATACCCAGCCACAGACCTGAGAGGAAAAAGCGCCTCCGGGTATTATGGCTGGGTATTTGCTGGAACTATGAGAGAAAGAGGAACGTAAGATATGTTTTCCAGAAAACAAATGATAAAACTTCTGGCTCCCCTTATTGTGGAACAAATCATGGCAGTGCTGGTGGGAATGGTGGACGTGGTGATGGTGGCCGCAGTGGGGGAATCCGCGGTCTCCGGCGTTTCCCTGGTGGATTCCATCAGCGTCTTAATCATACAAATCATGGGAGCCCTGGCTACCGGAGGCGCCGTTATATCGGCCCAGTACCTGGGCAAGGAGCAGCCCAGGGATGCCAGAAAGGCAGCCGGGCAGCTGGTCCTGGTGACCTTGCTTCTCTCAGTCATCATTGCCGGGACAGCTCTTGCAGGGGGACGCCACCTGCTGGGAGGTATATTTGGAAAAGTGGAACAGGATGTAATGGACAACGCCCAGACCTATTTCTGGATCACAGCCCTGTCATATCCCTTTATCGGACTCTACAATGCCTGCGCAGCCCTGTTCCGTTCCATGGGCAACTCAAAGGTATCCATGATGACTTCCTTTGTCATGAATATGATTAACATTATAGGAAACGCAATCTGCGTGTTCGGCCTTAAGATGGGTGTGGCCGGAGTGGCCTGGCCCACCCTCATAAGCCGTGTGACAGCAGCCTTTATGATGTTTGTCCTTATACAGAACCGGAACAATACCATTCGTCTCAACAGCTGGAAGTTCCTGATTCCGGACCGCCATATGATAAAGAATATCCTGTCCATCGGAATTCCCAACGGGCTGGAAAACGGCATGTTCCAGTTTGGCAAGATATTCCTTCAGAGTCTTGTCTCCTCCCTGGGCACAGTATCCATAGCCAGCTTTGCCGTGGCCAGCAACCTGGTGACCGTGCTCTATCTTCCGGGAAATGCCATCGGCTTAGGACTGGTGACCATAGTGGGCCAATGCGTTGGCGCAGGCCGTCTGAAGGAGGCCAAGAGCGACACCAAATCCCTTATTATGGTGGTCTATGGAATCCTGGCCGTATTCAGCACAGCCATGGTCATCTGGTCCGGTCCGCTGGTGGGAATCTATCATCTGTCCCCCCAGGCAGCCCTTATGGCCCGTGAGCTGATCCTGATCCACAGCATAGCCATGGTTATATGGCCCCTGGCCTTCACCATCCCCCATGCCCTGAGGGCCTCCTTGGACGCCAAATTCACCATGGCCGTGTCCGTATTCTCCATGTGGGTATTCCGTATCGGGTTTGCATACCTCTTTGTATACATATTCGACCTGGGACTTTCCGGGGTATGGTACGGCATGTTCATTGACTGGATATTCAGGGCATTGATGTTTTCGGGAAGGTTTAAGGGGTTTGAGAGGAGAGCGGGGGTTGTGGAGTGAGTGGATTGGGAGTGGGAGGCTGCGGGAGGCGGTGGAATCGCGTCCGTGGGAGCAAGGGGGAAGGAACCTGGGGATACGGCTTCGGGGCAAGTCCGGTCTAAGGGGCTGGAAAACGGCTGAAAGCAAGAGTCAGACCGCCCAAACTCGCTGCGCTCAGACAGCTGTGCGGTCTGACTCTTAACGCCTTTTCCACCCCCTAAGACCGACTAAGCCCCTGTAGATGCATCCCC
>OBWM01000770.1_pt1 | contig 22999 bp, 20 predicted proteins | sample 1538041 | NCBI WGS metagenome assembly OBWM01 (sample SAMEA2580049, study PRJEB22360) | human gut metagenome | biome: human gut; feature: human-associated habitat; material: faeces | place: Denmark | collected 2008/2010
CCGGGTCCGCAGGGAGAACCGGGTCCGCAGGGAGAACCGGGTCCGCAGGGAGAACAAGGGCCGGAAGGCACCTTTAATCCGGGGGATGTCTTGTTTTATATTAATGGCAACGGCGGTCCCATACCTATCAGGTTTGGAGAGGATTTAAACTTTATATCTCCAAATCTGAATATATTTTTGCATGATTATCCAGCCACTGTCGAAATAGATGGTAAGGCAGTGGAAACTGCGTTCGGCGGTCTTTATTCCAACATGGTTCAATCATTTGATTTTTCTGTCAGTGACCAGGTGGAACAGGTACAATTTAACAATTATATGCCATCTTTTAATGTTGGAGCGGGCCAAAATGAAATACAAATTTATATGCCGGGCGAATATGAAATCAATTATATGATCCGTATCGATCCGGCTGAAACAGCAGGCCAGACAATTTCGGCGGGAGTGCGGCAAAACGGCAGATTTATTGACTCCACGCTGCAATACACTACAATTTCTGCAGATGATATCACAATCTTGCAGGGAAGCGTCATTGAATTCCTGGACGGCCAAATTGATTTGGCGTTTTATTCCACCGGAGCCGCAGGCTTTGATCTGACTTCATTGACAAATGCTACTCTTACAGTAGAACGATTATCTCCATTGCCATAAAAAAACAAAGGTCTTCAAAGAAGCCGGCTGTCATACAGCAGCCGGTTTCTTTCAATATTTGGATGTATTGAAAGGAGACATCCCTGATACCTTACTCTTCGTAAAAATAAAAGGGATATATTCTGTTCAGGCAAAAGCTGTCTGTGTCAGGACAATGCTGAAAAGGACAAAAAAGAAAGTTCTAACACAGAAAATGGGACTATGTTATAATGAACTAAGATTTTTACCTTTTGAATTAGGGGATGGAAAGGAGTTTTCATGAAATTATTTATCGTCTGTCTTGTTTTTATAAATTTAATTACATTTTTTATATATGGGAGTGACAAGCAAAGGGCAAAAAAGAACAGATGGAGGATTCCGGAAAAGACATTGATTTTGCTGGCAGCAGCAGGAGGATCTGTGGGAGCCTGGCTGGCTATGCGGATGTTCCGGCATAAGACAAGGAAGCCGATGTTTATGTATGGCATTCCGGTCATTCTTTTGTGTCAGATGGGACTTTACACATACTTTTTTATTTCATAGGGAGGGTCGTCCTATGGAATAAAAAGGATGCACACTTTTGTTCTAAAATAACAGGAGGGAGGAGGACATGAGACATTTAGATGAGTATTCTTCAAAAAGAATTTCTTACCGGAGGATGACCGTATGTGATATACCGGCAGTCGTTCGGATGAGAGTACAACAGCTGAAAGATGAAGGAGCACAGGCTGATTTTGAGCTGAAACCATATCTGACAGAGTTTTATGAGAGAAATTTAGAAACCGGACTGTATATTTCATGGCTTGCAGTGTGCGGTGAGGAAATCGTGGCTGCCAGCGGAATGTCATTTACAGAGAAACCTCCGTATTATAAAAATCCAACTGGAAAGATCGGTATTCTATCCAGTATGTATACAGTGGAAAAGCACAGAAGAAGAGGGATTGCACGGGTTCTATTAAAGAAAGTAATCGATGAAGCGAGAAATTATGGATGCGGTGTTGTTCATGTGACTGCATCGGATATGGGAGTTTTACTGTATAAAGACTTCGGGTTTCGGAAAAATAAGAATTTTATGCAGTATGAACTAAACTGACAGAAATACATAGACGGAGGATTGAGGACATGATGAAAGGCAGAATCCTGCTGCTGGAAGACGATGAGAGCCTGAGACGCGGCATATGCTTTAAATTAGAAAAAGAAGGATATGAGGTCCTGGCCTGTGCGGGGATTCAGGAAGGCATGAGACTATGGAATAACAGTGAGATTGATCTGGTCATCTGTGATATAACGCTGGAAGACGGAAGTGGATTGGATTTCTGCAGAGAAATACGCAGGATCAGCAATGTGCGTTTCATGTTCCTGACTGCCATGGATCAGGAGATCGACATTGTCATGGGATATGAGGCGGGGGCGGATGACTATGTGGTAAAACCATTCAGTCTTGCCGTTCTCATCTCGAAGATACACGCGGTATTTGCCCGGATGGATGTAAAAGAGGAAAAGATAGAATCCGGGAAAGTCTGTGTCCATAAGACAGAGATGAAGGTCATGGTATCGGGAGAAGAGAGAAGCCTTACCAAAAATGAATGGAAACTGCTGCTTTTGTTTATCTCCCATCCAAGGCAGGTGTTTTCCAAAGGCCAGCTTTTAGAGCAGATGTTTGACATGGACGGCGAGTTTGCCGATGAAAACACGGTAGCAGTCAACATCAGAAGGCTCAGGGAAAAGATTGAGCCAGATCCGTCCAAACCGGAGTATATTAAAAATATACGGGGGATCGGATATTTATGGGATAAGGAGTGTACCGGAAATTGATTGGAAAGAGGGAAAAGATCGGCTGGGTCAGATTTTCTGTCTGTACAGCAGCTATTTTCTTATGTATCTTTGGATATGGATTATTTTCAGAAAACAGAAAGCTGATCCGGGAAGAAAAGCAGCAGCTGGAAACGGCAGGAATGATGGAAGATGGAAAGACTCAGGAAGAGATATTGTATCATATCTTTCAGGGAGAAGAAGAAAAAGCACTGCAGAAAAAGGGAAGACAGGTTTATGCCAGGGCAGGTTTTGAAGAAGAGATGAAAGCAAGGTATCAAAGCCGCATGGTGCAGTACATCGTCCGTTCCGGAGGAGTTTTTTTAGGTGCGTACCTTTTGATCACAGCGGCTGCATATATCCGAATGAGAGAGGCCGTCAGAAGAAAAGAGCAGGAATTCGAACAATTCGGGAGCGTCATTGAACAATTTTATACAGGACATTATCAGGTCGCTTATCGTGAGGAAGAGGGGATGAAAAGCAGACTGTTCAGCAGGCTCAACTCCCTTGGAAAACGTTTGGAAGTGCAGGAGAAGAAAATCCAGGACGAAAAGGAAACCACAAAGTCCCTGGTAACTGACATATCCCATCAGCTGAAAACACCTGTGGCATCCCTGAAAATGTGTCTGGAGCTTTTAGCGGAAGAAGATCTGTCAAAGGAAGAGGAGAAAGAGTTTCTCGGACAGGCAGTGGGGCAGACCCAGCGCCTGGACAGTCTCACAAAAGCCCTTATTAATATTTCCAGAATGGAAACAGGCATGATCTCAGTGAAAAAGATTCAGGCACCTATCATGGATACCATCGCACAGGCGGTCAGCAGCGTGTATGTGAAGGCCCAGGAGAAGAATATCGAGATAGAAGTGGTGAAAAACAGCAATGAGGCTGCGGATATGGCAATCCCCCATGATCCCCACTGGACCAGAGAAGCGATTGCAAATATTTTGGAAAATGCAGTGAAGTACAGCGGAAGGGATACGTGTATCCAGATCCGCATGATGAAACGGACCAGTTTTTTGAGGATAGAAATTGAGGATCAGGGGATCGGAATTGACAGCAGAGACTATACCAAGATTTTTCAGCGGTTCTATCGGGGAACAGCGCCGCAGGTAAAAGAGGCGGATGGATCCGGAGTCGGTCTTTATCTTACCAGAAGTATCCTGGAGGCACAGGGAGGGTCTGTTTCTGTTTCTGCGGGGAAGCAGGGAAGTATTTTTACGATACATGTAAGTCTTACAGATTTGTAAGGCTTTTTCTTTTGGATTGAAAGATGAATGTAAGAGGAGGCATTTATCATAGACAGTAAGAACAGGAGGTATGAAAAAATGCAGAATACAGTTATTCTAGAGACAAAGGATTTATGTAAATATTATGGCAGCGGAGAAAATGAGGTGCGTGCTATCGACCACACATCCCTCCAAATCTATCAGGGTGAATTTGCTGCGATTGTAGGAAAGAGCGGTTCGGGAAAAAGTACACTTCTTCATATGCTTGGAGGACTGGACTGCCCTACAAAAGGAAAGATCCTGATCGGAGATAAGGACATCAGCTGTATGAAGGAAGAAGAGGTAGCTGTTTTCCGGAGAAGAAAGATCGGATTTATCTTTCAGTCCTTTAACTTGATTTCTTCCCTGAATGTGTGGGAAAACATCGTTCTTCCCATTGGGCTGGATGGAAGAAACGTGAATGAGGCATTCGTGAATGAGATTTTGTGTACACTGGGTATCGAAGAGAAGAAGCACAATCTTCCCAATACGCTTTCCGGCGGCCAGCAGCAGAGAGTTGCCATTGCCAGAGCGATTGCGTCAAAGCCTGATATCATACTGGCGGACGAACCGACCGGAAATCTGGACACAAAGACCGGGGATGAGGTAATTTCCCTCTTAAAAATGACGGCCAGGAAATATGGACAGACATTGGTTATGATTACCCATGATGAGGAGATTGCACAGATGGCTGACCGTATTATCCTGATCGAAGACGGCAAGGTGGTGGATTAAATGAAAGCAGTCACACAGTTGTCGAAAAAGAATTTAACGCAGACCAGAAGCAGAAGTATCCTCATCGGGATTTCCATTATGCTGACGACGGCTCTCTTAACGATCATCGGTTTAAGCTGCAATGGAATACTGAAAATGAACAGTCACAACAGCTCTGTCCTCTATGGAGATTTTCATGCCGCATTTACCGGAATCAGTGAAGAAAAGAAGCAGGAAATTTCCGTCAGAGGCGAGATTGAAAAGACAGGCTCCATGTCCTCTGTAGCCACGGTTGAGCTGGGGAAAGCCAGCGGCGTACTTTCCTACTATGACCAGAATGCCCGGGCAATGTCGAACTTAAAGATGACCGGCCAGAGCAGAATTCCCACCGGGGAAAATGAGATCATGGCTCAGAAATCATTTTTTAAGAAGCTGATGAAAAAGAAACCTAAGATAGGAGACACGGTCACAGTTCCTTACCGGATCAATGGGGAAGGAACCGTACTGAGAAAAAAATTCACAATTACCGGCTTTCTGCCTGACAGTGAAATGAATGATCTGAAGCAGGCATACGGGGCCGTAGTATCAAAAGAATTTTTTGAAAAGGCTGTCCCTGTGGAACAAAGATCCTATACGCTCTGTGTAAAGATGAAGAAGGCAGACAAAGTCACAGAAAACGGGCTGAAGGAAAGTATCAATCAGCTGGCAGAGAAACTATCCATCCCTGAAAAAAATGTTTCTCTCAATACGATTTTTATTATGTGGGATACGGACCCGGGGGCAGAAACCGTGGCTGCGGGAGTATTTATTGCGGCGGTTGTCGTCTTATTCAGCATCGTTGTGATCTACAATATTTTCTATGTCGGTATGATACAGAAAGTACAGGAATACGGGAAACTGCGGGCCATAGGAATGACGAAGAAGCAGATGAAACAGATGATCTTCCGGGAAGGCATGATATTGTCCGGCATCAGTATACCTGTTGGACTGATTGTGGGTTATTTTGGAACAGATCTGTTTTTTACGAAGATTGCCGGGTTCAGCAGTGTAAACGAGTCCATCAACGAAGCGATCGCAAATACTCAGCTGTTCAGCATACCTGTTTTGGCCGGAGCAGGGATCCTTTCGCTGATTACCGTCTGTCTTTCCGTGAAACGGCCGATGCAGATTGCAGCCAAAGTGTCTCCGGTGGAAGCGGTGCGGTATCAGGAAAACACCGGGAAAAAGAAACAGAAGAGGAAAGGATGCAGGCAGGTAAAGCTGATCGGTCTTACCAGGGCAAATTTGTCAAGCAACCGGAAACGGACATTGATGACCATCCTTACTATGGGGCTGAGCTGTGTAATGTTCGTCACCATCGCTAATCTGTGCGGCAATATGGATCCGGCCTATGAGGCTAAAAAAGATGTGAAAAAAGGGGACTTTTATCTGACACTGGATACGAAACTGGATGATAAAACCTATCCGGAGAAAAATCTGAACCGGGTCCAGGAACAGGGACTCATGAATGCTTCGGTAGTAGAGAAGATCAAAAAGATCGATGGTGTTACAAGAGTAGAAACTGGTAAATGGGCCGCAGTAAAAGTCCGTGGTAACGAAGAAGAAGGAACTTCAGTCATTCAGATCGTATCCAAAAAGGATTTTAATGCTTTTGTAAAAAGCGGATTAGAGCGCGGCAGTGCGGACTATGAGCAATTAGTAAAAGAAAGCGGAACCGTCTATCTTTGGGATCACTTCTTCGATGAAAATGGCTATCACATCGGAGACAAGATATCTATGGATCTGCTGGACGGAGAGAGAAAAGTGCCGCTTACTTTAAAAATCACCGGTTCTGCAAATGCACATTTGGAAGCCAGCTGGGCTATGACAGAGGAGACATTTAAGAAACTCCGCGTGAAAGGGAATCTGACCAGCGAAATTTATATTTCCTGCCTTCCGGAAAAAAAGACGGCAGTGGAAAAACAGCTGAGGAATCTGACAGGAGGCAGCGAGTTTTATGACCTGCTCTCTTACGATGATGCATACCGCACTGCGCAGCTTGGCATCGGGCTTCTCAGGGACTCTTTATATGCCCTGCTGTTTGTCATTGGGATCATTGGATTCATGAATATGGCCAATACACTGATCACAAGCATTGTTACCCGGAAAAAAGAACTGGGAATCCTGCAGGCATTGGGTATGACCAATCGGCAGCTGGCCAGAATGCTCCAGATGGAAGGGCTGATTTTTACGGCGGGGACTCTGCTGATATCGCTTACCTTTGGAAATGCCGCCGGATACATGCTGTTCCTGAAATGTAAGGATACCGGAATGATCGGTATTAATGACTATCATTTTCCTATGGCCGAGATCCTTGTGATGGCAGGCATCCTTCTGATGCTGCAGATCATTCTGTCCGCATTTATGAGCAGAAAACTGCAGAAGGATTCTCTTGTTGAAAGGATCAGATACGAAGAATAATTTATGAAATAAAAAATTTCCGAATACTTTTTAAAAGTATCCGGAAATTTTTTTAAAGTATCATATTTCTCAGCATTTCAAGTCTCTGCTTTTCCTGGCCGGTCATAGTTTCCGAGAGAGCGCCTATGATGATGCCGGTTTCTTCGTTGGTAAATGCGATGCCCTGTTCTGCCAGGCGGCTGGAGGCCGCCATAAGATCAGGCAGGATGTCTTCCAGGTTTTTGCCCCGGCATTGGTTCACGAGAAGTTCCATGATTTCTATTTTCTTTGGGTCGATGCTCTGGACCGCGCGGTTCATTTTCCATTGTTCATTCATGCGGGATACCTCACTTTTTCAGAATTTGATTGATTTGATTTAACAGGTCACTGTTGGGTGCATTTGCTGCTTCCTGCTTTTCAGGCTGAGACTGGGACATAAACAGCGGCATTAGTTTTGCCATCATGTCTGAATCGGCTGAAGAATTGCCGGGCGAAGCATTGGCATTTGGATTTGCCTGCAGAAAATCCTGATAGGACTGGTACATTTTTGCCATTTTCATCATCTGGAGTATCTGATCGATTTGTTTTGAGGTTTCCTTGGGGGCCCGCATTCTCATCGCGGTAAGCATCATTTCCAGAGAAGCATTGTTCTGGTCCAGTCCGCATGCGGAGAGAGTATCCTCATCGTCAAAGTCTTCCATGATGTTTTGCAGTTCATGGAGTTTGATGTAAAGAGCTGCAGATTTTTTCAGAGTGGGAGGGAGATAAGGGAGCGCGTCTTCCAGCATATTGGACGAGTCGTCACGGAAAAAGTGCTCCCAGTGGGTTTGTTTTTGATCCATTTTGTCACAACCTTAGGTTTCATTCTCATATCCTATATTATTAGGAGGTGAAGAAAATTATGAGTGAAATTTTTGTAGAAGAAGAAAATACCGTTTACGAACTGGATGAGGAATGTCTCAGAAGAAAAGGAGAAATGGGATTTTCAGGACAGAGAAATGGAATCATGAAAAAGCAGAGTATGGAAGGCGGAAGCATACTGATTTTGATCGCTGCCCTTTTATGCTGTTTTAAATAATAGATATTTCAGTGTCCGGAGGATCATTTCCGGACACTTTTTATTTTACGGCACGCAAAAAGGGCAGCAGGTTTGTTACCCGCTGCCCTTGGTTTATCAGGACATATCAGATTAGCATCCGCATCCGCAAACGGTCCCCCCCACCCGCCACCCACTGCCGCCGCCGAATCCGCCTCCGCAGCAGCACAGTAAGATGATGATCCAAAGGATAGAATCACATCCGCATCCGTCTCCTCCTCCGAATCCGCCGTCGCCTCCGCAGCAGCATAATAAGAGAATAAGAAGAAGACAGTTGTTTCCTCCGAATCCTGAATTGCATGATGTTCCGCAACCTGTTGCAGCTAAATCACTCATGTTGTTTCCTCCTTGATTATATTTACAGTTTATATTATTCGGTCTCTTCCAATGTGTGCCGAAAAAAGAAAATCTTTTTATTTGCCTGCTGCTTTTCTGGGGGAAAACGGGGTTTAAAGAATTGTAAACCAAATGTAACAAACGTAATGAGAAGGTATGTTATACTCTAACAATGAGATACAAGCAGGGGAAAGGAGAGAGTATGAGGTATTTTAAAAGATGGGCAGCATGGCTGATGTCGGCGGTTCTTTTGGGAACATCGGCTCCCGCTGCGGTCAGCGCGGCTTCCGGCAAAGACCAGGTGACAGAGATGAAAAAGCTGCTTTCCGGCAGACAGGAAGCAGGATATGAGGAGGGAGAAGCACTGGTCATGTACCGGACGACGGCATCAGGGCAAAAGGGCAGATCCGCTCCTTTTTCCTCCGGAATAAAGGTTAAGCAGGCCTGGAACTTTTCGGCGGATACTAAAAAGAAGACGAGGAGCGCTTCTCAGAATTCCGCAGTTTCCATTGCCAGAGTGACTTCACAAAAGAGCACGGAGGATCTGGTCAGACAGCTGAAGAAGGATCCGCAGGTGATTGCCGCACAGCCCAATTATAAGATTAGGATTTTGGGAGGCAGCGATCCCTATTTTGACTTTCAGTGGGCAAATAAAAACAGCGGTCAGAATGGAGGCAGTACAGGGAAGGATGTCGGCTATGATCAGTTTTATGACAAGACATCCGGGTCCAAAGGCAAAGAAACGGTTGTGGCGGTAGTTGACACAGGAATTGACCTTGAACATGAGGATTTCAGGGACAGGCTGTGGACAAACAGGTCAGATGTGCTCTACGGCAGACATGGCTATGATTTTGTCAACCATGATGCAGATCCTTCCGATGATTACGGTCACGGAACCCACTGTGCCGGTATTATTGCGGCTCAGGCAGGCAACGGCAGGGGCGTTGCGGGTATCAGCCAGAGCAGCGATGTTAAGCTGATGGCACTGAAGGTGCTGGACGAAGACGGAGACGGTGAATTATCTGACGTGATCGATGCCTATTATTACATCTATAAGCAGCAGATGGAAGGTGTCAATGTGGCGGCTATAAACAATTCCTGGGGAATCGATGAGGCTGACGAACAGGAATTGATGAAATATTTGATCGAACTTGTAGGAAAGAAAGGGGCGGTGACAGTCTGTGCCGCCGGAAACGACAGTGAGGACAATGAAGGGAACGCATCCATTCCGGCAGGCATTGACAGCGATTATGTGATATCGGTTGCGGCATCCAATGAGAAAGACGGACTGGCGTCCTATTCAAACTATGGGAAAGAGTCTGTACATATGGCCGCGCCGGGAAATCAGATTTTGTCTACGGTCAATGAAGACTGTTTTAATCCTTCGATTTACAGTGACGGGGAGAGAAATTCAAACTGCCAGTTTTATAAAAACTATAATGACGGTGATGTCTCAGAGATTAAGACAGAGGGATCAGGCAGCATCGGAAAAGGTACGGTGGCGGTTTCTGAGGACAGTGACTATTTTGGAAAAGAATCTGCCGGAAAGTCAGCGAAGATTTCAGTGAAGAATGCAGAGCCCGGAGATATCTATACGGTATATCTTCCTTATGACAGCGCCAAGGGCAGCACAGATTCCTATTTGAGCACGATGCTCAAGGCTTCCAGCAGTCTGGCAGTGGAAGACGGGGCCGGACTGGTCATGGCAAAGGACTATAAGCTGGATGAAGAAGGTCAGATCGAAGATCCTCTGACGTCGGAAGATGTCACCATAAACATGATAACGGGTACGATCCCTATGATGGCAGCCAACGGCGAGTCGGATGTATGGGGACATCTGTCCTATCCAACCCGCAGCACAACAAAGAATGAAAAGCGTGCGGTTGGTATTTCACTGGTAGTATTAGAGAAGCAGGATTTTACGATCCGTCTGGATGACACTGCAGTCAGCAAGGCAGGTGTATTAAGCCGGGATTTCGGGAAATACGATTTTTCCAGCGGGACATCCATGGCTGCCCCTCTGGTGAGCGGTGCGGTGGCAAACACTTCCTGGTACTATGGGAAGAAGGATGCACTCTCCAACAGGGAGACAGTCCTTGGAATGACAAGAACAGTGAAGGATCTGCCCGTGATTACCAGGGGAGTTCTGGACGGCAGGAAGCTGTCTGATCAGAATGCAATCCTCACCGGCGCAGCAGTTTCCGGGGGCAGAGTCGTTCTCTCAGGGAAAGGATTCGGAACTGGAGGTACTGTAAAGGTCAACGGTAAGGCAGAAAAGGCAGTATCCTGGAGTGATACAAAGATCGTTCTGGAAAACAGACAGTTAGTAAACCGGGTGGGCGAAGTCGAGATCCTGACCGGCAGCGGAAAATCTGTCACTGGTTCATTTTATTTTATAAAAGGTAAAAACGGGCCGAAAAAAGTCTTTTCAGCCGAGGATATTACAGACGGCGGGGGTGCAGTCTCCGACGGCAGGAAGATGTATTATCTGGACAAAGAGCTGAATCTTTATGTGATGGATGAGGAGGAACAGGAATTTTCCAGAATATCCTCTATGGCACGGGAGAAAGCATTTGCAGGCATAAAGAAGGGAGAACTGGACCGGTCAGATCTCAGTCTGGATTCAGCACCGGTCTACTGTGACAGGGCTGTCTATGCGATAGCCGAGGCGGATTTGGGATATGAGACAAAAAGATCTCTTGTGAGCTACTCATTTCAGACGAAATCGTGGTCGAGAGTTGACTCCTATGTGACGAAAACAGGCGGGGCCAAACTGGAGGGATCAGCTCTGACCGCCTACAATGGGAAGATTTATGTGATCGGAGGCCGGAATAAAAAGACCGGAGCTATGGAAAAGAGTGTCTTTTGTTACGACAAGGAGAAAAAACAGTGGTCCAAAGCCCCGGGACTTCCGGAAGGGCGCTGCCAGAGTGTGGCCGTCCAGTCGGGAAATCAGCTGATCCTTACCCTGGGCAGCAGCGGAAAGAAAGGGGAGATTCCAAAGAATCTTGTTTACAGCGATAAGAGCAGGAAATGGGTGAAAAAATCAGCTTCTCTGATACCAAAAAATAAGGGCGAAGAGATCTATACGGCCATTGTGGGCGTATGCAGAGATGGTCTGGCCTACGTGGGGCTTAATACAGACGGCTGCGGAAATGTGTTCCGGTATTCTGTTTCCAAAGATCGTTTTGAAGCCATGGACTATCAGGCAGCCTTTAAAGAAGATCTCATAGGAACCACTGTTGGCTCAAGGTTTCTCTTCATGCCTGTGACGGAGCAGGAAGATTTCGATTATAAAAATTTAAACAGGAAGAAGACATCGGTTCAGGCCAAAGCACAGAGCGATGTAGACGACGAGGATTATGACGACAGCTGTACGGTGTATTCTTATCCTGTAACTTCCGGGCTTGTGACGGTAAAAGCAAAAACTAAGCATGGAACTATCTCCGGAAAAGGAGGATACCTGCCGGGGCAGAAGGTAACGGTAAAGCCGAAGGCCGCAAAATATTACTGCTATAAGCCTTCCACTATGAAAGCAGCAGGCAAAAAGGTGAAAGGCAGCAGCTATTCCTTCCGCATCACGGGAAATGTAACCGTGTCCGCAGTATTTAAAAAGACTGTGGTGAAACTGAATAAGAAAAAACTGACTCTCAAAGCCGGAGATAAATACCGTCTCAAAGCAAAAGTAAAGACAGTTGGCAAAAAGAAGTCGGTTACATGGAAGACGAGTAAGAGCAAATACGCCACGGTTTCTAAAAAGGGCGTAGTAAAGGCGAAGAAGGCGGGCAGAGGAAAGACGGTTACGATCTATGCCAAGGCAAAGGATGGTTCCCGGTCCTATGCTAAAATCAAAGTAAAAATCCGATAACAATATAAAAAAGATCCCTGTGTTTCGCGCGATAAGGTATAATAAGAGACGCAGGGATTTTGTCTGTGCTTTTTCAAAAATTATGATCAGGAGGAATGTTTATGTTTAAAGACATATTACATAATGTACAAAAGCATCCGTCTCTTGTCCATTGTATGACAAACTATGTGACGGTCAATGATGTGGCCAATATTGTGCTGGCATCCGGCGGTTCGCCGATCATGGCGGATGACAAGGGTGAGGTGGAGGAGATCACGAGTATCTGTACCTCACTTGTGATCAATATCGGGACGCTGAACGCGAGGACCGTTGAGGCGATGGTGCTGGCAGGGAAGAAAGCCAATGAGCTGGGTCATCCGGTGATCCTTGATCCGGTGGGAGCAGGCGCATCCTCTATGAGAACGGAGACTGTTAAGAGACTGTTAAGAGAGGTTCGCTTCAGCGTGATCCGGGGAAATATTTCCGAGATCAAGACGGTATTTGAAGGCAGCGGTGCCACTCTTGGTGTGGACGCCAGCGAAGCAGATGCCGTGACGGAAGAAAACCTTTGGAAAGCAGCGGATATGGCAAAGTGTCTGTCTGCACAGACCGGTGCAGTCATTGTGATCACAGGAGCCATTGACATAGTAGCCGACGAGCACAAGGTTTTTGTTTTAAGAAACGGCAATCCGATGATGGCAAAGATCACCGGAACCGGATGTATGCTTGACGGAGTCGTCGCCGGATTTGTGGGGTCCAATCAGGACAGGGTTCTGGAAGCAGCAGCGGCAGCAGTGTGTGCCATGGGATACTGCGGGGAGAAGGCCAGGACAAAATGCGAAGGAACTTCTTCTCTGAGGATGCATCTGATCGACGCCATGAGCAGCCTGACGGCAGAGGAATTAGAAAGGGGTGCAAAGGTTGAGAGTAGAATCTGAGGCAATGACCCTCTATGCGGTGACAGATTCCGCATGGACAGGCGGGCAGACATTGATGGAACAGGTGAAAGATGCACTGGACGGAGGTATAACATTCCTCCAGCTCAGGGAGAAGGATTTGGAGTATGATGCGTTCTTACAGGAAGCAATAGAGATGGCAAAGCTGTCCAGGAAGTACGGGGTGCCGTTTGTTATCAATGACGAGGTGGAGATTGCCCTTAAATGCGGAGCAGACGGTGTTCATGTGGGGCAGGAGGATATGGCATGCCGGAATGCCAGAGATATTCTGGGGCCGGATAAGATCATAGGAGTATCGGTCCACAATGTAAAAGAGGCATTAAAGGCACAGGCCGACGGAGCAGATTATCTGGGCCTTGGAGCCGTGAAAGCCACGCCCACAAAGACCGATGCCAGGGTGGTGGAGTTCGAAGAGATAAAAAAGGTATGCGATGCAGTGAACATACCGGTCGTAGCCATCGGAGGGATCAAAAAGGATAACATGATGGAACTGAAAGGCAGCCATGTGGACGGGATCGCAGTGGTCTCTGCCATTTTCGGAGCCGAGAACATTAGAAAAGAGACGGAAGAATTGCGAAAGAAAGCAGAGGAGTTGAGAATACGATGAAGACAGTATTGACCATTGCGGGATCTGACTGCAGCGGCGGGGCAGGGATTCAGGCTGATCTAAAAACCATGGCCGCCCACGGTGTGTACGGCATGTCGGCCATTGCGGCGCTGACGGCACAAAACACCACAGGGGTTGCGGGAATCTATCATGTATCCAGAGATTTTCTGGAACAGCAGCTGGACTGTATTTTTACGGACATTTATCCGGATGCGGTGAAGATCGGTATGGTTTCGGAAAAAGAACTAATCGAGGGAATTGCTGGAAAACTGAAACAGTATGGTGCAAAAAATATTGTCCTGGACCCGGTTATGGTGTCTACCAGCGGCAGCAGGCTGTTAAGCGGGGATGCCATCGGGACCTTAAAGGAGGTGCTGTTTCCGCTGGCTGATATCATTACGCCCAATGTGCCGGAAGCGGAAGTGCTCTCTGGAGTCAGTATAAGGACAAAAGAGGATATGGAAGAAGCCGCGTCAAAGATCGGAGAATATTTTGACGGATATATCCTGATGAAAGGCGGACACTCGGTGGAAGATGCAAACGATTATCTTTTTTATCACGGAAAGAAAAAGATGTTCCGCGGCACGAGGGTGGAAAATGAAAATACCCATGGGACAGGCTGTACGCTCTCATCTGCTATTGCTTCCAATCTGGCAATGGGATGTGATATGGAGACGAGCATTCAGAATGGAAAAGAGTATATTACCGGCGCACTGCTTGACGGGCTGGACCTGGGAAAAGGCAGCGGTCCTTTGAATCATATGTATCGGCTGAAATAGATTTTTTATCTAAAACAGATCAAAAAACTGCTGCTTCATGACAAACGAATAAAGTCATGGAGCAGCAGTTTTTAAAGTCTACTCGTGATTCATGCACAATTTTGCGCGTTTGATATCAGGAACCGCAGTTAAAATAGGAAGCAGGATCGCTGCGACGACCAGGCCGGAGCATCCCTGTACCGCATTGGAAGGAACGCTTAAAAGTGCCGGTCCCACGCCCTCAGTGATATAAGAATGAATAAAATAGCCGGTTACCACAAAAAAGATATCTGCCAGCCCGCAGGGAATCATGGCAATGAGTTCTTTAACTCCGTGGTTTGTCAATATTTTGTAAAGGGTTGCTGCAGTCAATGCTACTAGGAATTTGACAATAAAAGTCGTGGGAGCATAGTAAGCATAGCCGGAGAAAATGTCGGCAAAGGCGGAGCCGATACCGGCGGCCAGGGAACCGTACTTTTTCCCTAAGATCACACCGCTCAAAATAACGAAGGCGTCCCCCAGATGGATATATCCGTGAGTGGCAGGGGTGGGAATCTGGATAACCATGGTTCCCACGCAGCAGAGTGCGGTAAACAGAGCAGTATATACAAGTTTTTTTGTTTGATTCATAACATCAGTCCTCCTCTTGCGAAATCATATCGATTATTTTCATTTATCTTAATACAATATGTGGCATCTTTTAAAATGCCAGTTATAATGTTTTTGATGGTGCCAGACTGTTTTTCTTTCCTAAAACATGATCTTATGATATAATCTCCTAAAAAGATTCAGGAGGAAAGTATGATTAATTTGTATGAAAAAGGTGCTTATTTAGTGAACGGCACCGAATTGGTAGATGAAGATAACACAGAAAAATTAGCACAGCTTACAGGGTCTGCACTGTCAAAAGAAGAAGCCAGACAGAATACCATTGCATATGGAATCCTCAGCGATCACAATACATCCGGAAACATGGACAAGCTGATGATTAAATTTGATACATTGACTTCCCACGATATTACATTTGTAGGGATCATACAGACGGCGAGAGCGTCAGGGATCGAGAAATTCCCGGTTCCTTATGTGCTCACTAACTGCCATAACAGCCTCTGTGCCGTGGGCGGGACGATCAACGAAGATGACCACATGTTTGGGCTGACTGCAGCAAAGCGCTACGGCGGCATGTATGTGCCTCCTCATCAGGCTGTCATCCACCAGTTTGCCAGGGAGATGCTGGCCGGAGGCGGGAAAATGATTCTCGGGTCCGACAGCCATACCCGCTACGGAGCACTGGGAACAATGGCCATGGGCGAGGGAGGACCGGAGCTGGTAAAACAGCTTCTGAACCGTACTTATGACATTAATATGCCTTCCGTGGTAGGTGTTTACCTCACCGGGAAACCTGAAAAAGGGGTAGGCCCTCAGGACGTGGCTCTGGCCATTATCGGAGCCGTGTTTGAATGCGGATATGTTAACAATAAGGTGATGGAGTTTGTAGGACCGGGTGTGGCAAACCTGTCTGCCGATTTCCGGATCGGCATCGACGTTATGACCACAGAGACTACCTGTCTTTCTTCTATATGGAAGACCGATGACACGATCAAAGAATTTTACGAGATACACGGAAGAGAAAAAGATTACAAAGAATTAAATCCGGGAGCAGTCGCATACTACGACGGAATGGTGGAAGTGGATCTGTCAAAGATCAAGCCTATGATCGCCATGCCGTTCCACCCGAGCAACACCTATACAATAGAAGAAGTCAATGCAAATCTTAAGGATGTCCTGGCAGAAGTTGAAAAACGTGCTTTGGTCAGCCTTGACGGAGCCGTAGACTACTCTCTTCAGGATAAGATCAAAGACGGAAAGCTGTATGTGGATCAGGGGATCATCGCTGGATGTGCAGGAGGCGGATATGAGAATATCTGTGAGGCAGCCAATATCTTAAAGGGTGCCAGCATCGGCTCCGATGAATTCACCCTGAGCGTTTACCCGGCAAGTACGCCTGTATTCATGGAACTTGTAAAGAACGGGGCAGTGGCAGACCTGATGGCTACAGGCGCAGTTGTGAAGACGGCCTTCTGCGGACCGTGTTTTGGAGCAGGGGATACACCGGCCAACAATGCGTTCAGTATCCGCCACTCTACAAGAAACTTCCCGAACAGAGAAGGCTCCAAGCTGCAGAGCGGACAGATCGCATCAGTTGCACTGATGGATGCAAGATCGATCGCAGCCACTGCGGCAAACAAAGGTTACCTGACTCCGGCGACAGACATTGATACAGACTTCAGCGTGCCGAAGTATTTCTTTGACAAGACGATCTACGAAAACCGTGTCTTTGACAGCAAAGGTGTGGCAGATCCTTCCGTGGAAGTACAGTTCGGGCCGAACATCAAGGACTGGCCGGAGATGTCTGCACTTCCGGAGAATCTGGTATTGAAGGTCGTGTCTGAGATCCATGACCCAGTGACAACCACGGATGAACTGATCCCGTCAGGGGAGACTTCTTCTTACCGCTCTAATCCACTCGGACTCGCAGAGTTTACACTGTCCAGGAAAGATCCGGCCTATGTGGGACTCGCAAAGGAGATCCAGAAAGCACAGAAAGCCATAGAGGCGGGGAACTGTCCTCTGGATGCCGTGGAAGAATTAAAATCTGTGATGGAAGCGGTTCATACGAAGTATCCGGAAGCCGGCGAAGGAAATATCGGCGTCGGAAGCACGATATTTGCAGTGAAGCCCGGTGACGGCTCTGCCAGAGAACAGGCGGCTTCCTGCCAGAAAGTCCTGGGAGGATGGGCGAATATCGCCAACGGATATGCAACAAAGCGCTATCGTTCCAATCTGATCAACTGGGGCATGTTGCCGCTTACGATCGAAGAAGGAGAACTTCCGTTTAAGAATAAAGACTTCTTATTCCTGCCTGGTATCAGAAAGGCAGTAGAGAACAAAGACAGCAGGATCAGGGCTTTTGTTGTGGAAGACGGAGGACTCAGGGAGTTTGCTCTGACTCTGGGGGAACTCACCGATGACGAAAGAGAGATCATCCTGAAGGGATGCCTGATCAATTACTATAAAGAGGAGAACTGAGGAGCAGTATAAATGGTCGGAACTATTTGGGCGCTGATACCGCCTGTCATTGCCATTGGACTGGCATTGATCACAAAAGAAGTTTACCTTTCCCTGATGGTGGGGATCGCCTCCGGGGCTTTGATGTTTGAACATTTTCAGCCTGTGGAAGCGATGAATACCATATTTGAAATCATGACCGGAAAGATCGGGAGCAACTGTGATATCCTGATCTTTCTCGTGATGCTCGGTATCCTGGTGGCCCTGATTACAAAATCAGGTGCCTCCAGGGCATACGGAAAATGGGCGCTGAAGGCAATCAAATCAAAGAGACAGGCTATGTTTGCAACCTCTCTTCTGGGGACGGTTATTTTTGTGGACGATTACTTTAACTGTCTGACAGTGGGAACCGTCATGAAGCCTATCACAGATAAATATAAGATCACCAGGGCAAAGCTTGCCTATGTGATCGATGCCACCGCGGCTCCCATCTGTATTATCGCACCGATTTCCAGCTGGGCCGCTGCGGTGGGATCTTCCCTGCCTTCGGGCAGCAATATCGACGGATTTTCCCTGTTCGTAAAGGCAATTCCGTTTAATTACTATGCACTGCTGACACTTGTATTCCTTATATTTTTAATGATCCTGAATGCTGATTTTTCTAAGATGAAGCGGTATGAGGAGGAGAAAGGGAATGAGACACACGATCAAAAGCATGAGGCAGATGTTCCGGTCGTCGGAAAAGGACAGGTAAAGGACCTGATCCTTCCGATTCTGTTTCTGATTGCTTCCTGTATTGGATTTATGCTTTATACCGGAGGATTTTTTGAGGGAAAAGATATTATAACGGCATTGTCCGAATGCAGCAGCGGAAGAAGTCTTGTATTGGGGTCTTTTTCAACGCTGATCTTTACATTTCTTCTGTATATTCCGAGGAAGGTCGTGGCCTTCGTGGATTTCTGCGGGAGTTTCAGCCAGGGATTTAAGTCGATGACATCGGCCATCATGATTCTTTGCCTGGCATGGACTCTTTCCGGCATATGCGGAGAAGAGTATTTAAGGATCGGACAGTTTGTCAGCGGGATTATCAGCGGAAATACATCCGCAGCGGCTGTGCTTCCGGCCCTGTTTTTCCTGGCTGCTCTGGGCCTGTCCTTTGCCACGGGAACTTCCTGGGGAACATTTGGAATCCTGATTCCTATCTCCGTAGCTGTCGTGGGAAATGATATTTCTGCGCTGACGCTGCTGGTGGGGTCTATTTTGTCCGGAGCCGTATGCGGAGACCACATTTCTCCGATCTCCGATACAACGATTCTGGCCTCTGCGGGAGCCGGATGCCGCCATATTGACCATGTTGCAACACAGATGCCTTATGCGCTTATCGTGGCAGTCTGCGCTGTAGTCGGTTACCTGACGGCGGGAGCATTAGGAAACGGATTTTTAGGCCTGGCGGTTGCGGCCGGAGCCCTGGCTGTGGCCATGGCTTCCATTGTGTGGAATCTAAAAAAGAAGGCTTAGAGGTGATGAGATGAGCAATTTGGCCACAAGGGCAATTGAAGAAATAGGAAAAGTGATCATCGGAAAAGACCATATCACAAGGCAGGTCATGACTGCGATCCTGGCTAACGGCCATATTCTGATCGAGGATATTCCGGGCGTGGGAAAGACTACGCTGGCAATCGCATTTTCGAAGGTTCTGGGCCTGGATTACCAGAGGATACAGTTTACACCGGATGTGATGCCGGCGGATATTGCAGGGTTTTCTGTCTATAAACAGGGCAGTGAATCCTTTGAATATCAAAAGGGGGCTGCCATCACCAACCTCCTCCTGGCAGATGAGATCAACCGGACTTCGCCCAAGACTCAGTCGGCTCTTCTGGAGGCCATGGAGGAAGGAAGAATCACCGTAGATGGGGTGACGAGAGAACTTCCCGATCCATATGTGGTCATTGCCACACAAAACCCTTTGGGAGCAGTGGGGACCCATTCACTCCCGGAGGCCCAGCTTGACCGGTTTATGATCCGGATTTCCATGGGATACCCGGACCGGGAGAGTGAGGTGGCGATGCTAAAGCAGGAAAGAGTCAATGTTGCCATCGACTCTCTGGAAGAGATCATACAGGTGACGGATCTCATACTAATGAAACAGCAGACGGAGCGGATATATGTCCACGAGGATCTGTACCGATATATTGTCGATCTTGTATGTGCCACCAGAAATCATCCGGATCTTGGCATGGGGATCAGTCCCAGAGGAACGATCTCTCTTCTTCAGATGGCCAAGGCAAATGCATATCTCGATGACAGAGATTATATGGTACCGGATGATATTAAGCAGATTTTCTATGCCACATCCGCCCACCGTGTCATGAAAAGCAAAGAGGCGAGGATCAAACGCAGGACGGTCAGGGAGATACTTATGTCCATAGCCGAAGAGATCCCTGTCCCAGAGAGCAGATAAGGAGCATCCATGATCATTGGAATCATCATCCTAAGTGTGATTTATGTTATCTTATATCAAAATATCATCGGAGGATGCCTTCTGGCATCCTTATTTGTTTTGGTGTTAATTTCCTGGTGGAACGTGCGGAGGAAGACATCAAAGCTTAAGATTGAAGTGTCTCTTGACCGGAAAGCGGCTTCAAGGAAAGAAGAGATTCATTTAAAGGGAATCTTAGCAGGAATCCGGTGTCTGGATGCCGCAGAGTGCGAGGTTACTTATCAGGTGCGCTACTGGCTCATGGGCCGGAAAAAAGTCATAAAAGAGAGATTTGAGTACTCCGGGAAGGAGTCAGAGGGCTTTTTGATCCCTCTTAAATTTGACCACTGTGACGAGGTGCACATAACGGTGGCTAAAATAAAAATGCGGGATATGACGGGCCTGTTTTGGGCAGATAAATTTGTAAAAGCCAAAGCTGGGGTGCTTATCATGCCGGATGCGTATCCGCTGGGCCGGATGTCAGATCAGTCGGTGGAGGCAAAGACCCTGGACCCGTATGAGTATGACGGTCTCAAGGAATACCGGCCCGGAGACAAAGGCTCCAGGATTCACTGGAAACTGCTCGCGGGAAAAAATCTGCTGATGGTGAAGGACACGGAGGAAGAAAGGGAAGAAAAGCTCTTTATTTTTCTAAGTCTTCCGGAGCGGGGAGAGGCATATGATGATTTTTTTACTGTATTTTTCTCTGTCTCAAAGTTTTTTTTAGAGCAGGGAATGCCTCAGACAATTTACTGGGGGACAAAGGAATACTACCTGGAACGGTATCAGCAGTATGAAGAATTGTTTGGGGAGATGTTTGCCTCAGACTTCGGCGGAAACTTTGAAAACAGGGAGTATGAGGGAATTCATATCTATATGAGAGAGACAGAGCCTGACCTGATTTATGTCGAAACAGAATCGGAGACGAATACAGTTGACAGGAGCGGGCTGGAACAGGGAATCTTTGATCTGGAATTATTTTAAATCAGACTGCAAGGGGTCTTTTTATATGAAGGAAAAAATTCAACCATATATGAAATATATATTTCTGAGCATGATATTTCTTGGCTTGACAGACAGTGTGTTTGTCGGGTTTTTTACGAGAGCCTTTCAATATTATCTGCTCTGTGCCGGTGTGGCAATCCTGACAGTGCTCTGCGTTTTGTTAGAAAGGTATCCGAAAGCCGTCTTCGGCACAGTTGGCTTTGCGGCAGCGGCCGGGTTTTTTTTTAAGGAGCGCTCTTGCCAATGGATTTCAGGTGATCAGCAACCGGATGGCCGATGCAGTAAATCAAGTGTTTGATATGGGATTTTATTATTACGTGGATATCCGGCCTGAGTATACGCGGCGGGACAGCATCCTCTTTATCCTGCTTTTATTCCTGCTGGGCAGTGTGGTATTTCATTACCTTACGAAGAAGATGAAGATCTTTGCGGCAGTGGTATCTGTTGCCGAAGCCTGTCTGCTGATCCTGACTCCGTACTCCATCACGGGACCGTTCCTGCTGTTTTTATGCGGATTGACTGGCTATGTCCTTTGGACACGCAAAAAGACATTCAGCGCATCGGTCATATCCGCATGCCTTCTCCTGGGGGCTGTCGCAGTATCCGGAACTGCCGGAGAGCCTGCAGAAAGCAATCCGGTGAAGGAGACGGCACTGGAATTCGTAAGAACACTGTCACAGGGCAAAGATTATCAGGTGGCAGGAGGGATCGGAAGCGGCGATATCGGAAAGATCGGTTCCGTGGCGCCCAGGGGAACGAAGCTGTTTGAAGTAAAGCTTTCAGAACCGGAGACGCTGTATCTGAAGGGATTCACAAGCGGTGTTTATGAGAAAGGAATGTGGAAAAAGGAAAAGAAAGACGCAAAGGTGATTCTGGGAGAGAACAGCCTGGATCTGCCCTATCAGTTTTTTGATTTGAAGATTCCTGAGCTCAGCCTTGAACTTTTAGATACCGGTCTTCAGAAAAAATCGGAAAATGCAGAGATCCGCTATCAGAAATTTACGGATGAATATTATCTTTGGCCTTATTTCAGCAGTATTTCTCCGGAAAAGGGGAGATACTACGGAGATTACAATATAAAAAGGACCGGAAAGAGGGAAAAGGAAACGCTTACATACTATCCTGTATCCTTAGACAATATCCTGAAAGCAGACGGGAGGATCACCGATGCCCTTCTGGACGGACAGACCGGGGATGTAACTTTGGAAAGGGAATATTTTGAGGCGATGGATTCCTACAATCAATATGTCAGGAGCCAATATTTGAAGGTTCCCGGAGATTTAAAGAAGAAGCTTACAAAGAAATTTCCGGAACTGCTGCAGGTGGTCTCCATGAGGAAAAAGACCGGGATGATTCAGACACTTTTGAGAGAGAATTATCAGTATACAAGCGACTCCGGAACTACCCCGGAGGGGAAAGATCCCATCTGGTATTTTCTGAATGAGAATAAAAAAGGCTACTGTACGCAGTATGCCTCCGCTGCGGTCATGATGTTCCGTTCTGCGGGGATTCCTTCCAGATATGTGGAGGGATATCGGATTGATGAACGGAAGTTTAAGAGTGATCATACGGCCCAGGTCACGGATTTTTATGCTCACGCATGGTCCGAAATATACGTAGAGAATGTGGGGTGGGTTCCGGTGGAAGTGACCAATACCCGGAATCTGCTGTCCGAACAGGATCAGACAGAGAAGGATGTAACATACACAGAAGACGAAAAGGATTCCTTTTTGAAAAAAAATCTAGTTCTTCAGAGTCTGGCTGCACTGCTCTTATCTTTTTTCGTAATTGTTACAATTGTTAAGATTACGGCAGAAATTATCAGGTACAGAAACTGGAGAAAGAGCACGAACAAGGAGAAAGTCATAGTTTATCAAAATTTAATAAATTCTCTGACAGAAGGCAAGAAGCTGGACGAAAAATATGTCCTGACTCTCGAAAAAGTGCGTAAAATCTCGGGAAAAGGCAGATTCAGCCAGCATGAAATCACTG
>OBWM01000773.1_pt1 | contig 22915 bp, 25 predicted proteins | sample 1538041 | NCBI WGS metagenome assembly OBWM01 (sample SAMEA2580049, study PRJEB22360) | human gut metagenome | biome: human gut; feature: human-associated habitat; material: faeces | place: Denmark | collected 2008/2010
ACAGAATAAAGGATTATTTTACTTTCTCATTTATAATATATTTCTTGACAAATTGTTTAACGTGTGTAGTTAATTGAGTTTTTAAATCCCAACAATTTTCAACTGCGTCTGCTACACTTATCAATAGAAATAATGGCGCATAATATTCAATAGCAAGCTGTTTTGTATCACACTCTTGAAGAACACCTTTTTTAATCATTTCATTAAATATATCTTCTATATAACTGATAGGACCATTTACAAGACATTTTTGATAAAGCACATTCATTTTTAAATTTCTATATTGCTCTAGTATTAACATTTTGCGAAAATTAGACGCAAATTCATCAGTCACCCAAAAATCGTATTGTGCAAAAGTAAATGTTGTTAAACTTTCAATAGTTGTGTTTCTGTATGCATTAGGGGTTACCACTATTGTGCTTTCTGGTACTTGATATTCCTTAGCTCGCTTATTATCAATTTGATACATACGTTCTACGATACAGTCAAAAATATCTTGCTTATTTTTATAATGTTTATATAGTGCTCCTTTTGTCATTCCCAAGGCTTCCGCAATCATACTAACAGAAACAGCCTCATAACCATTCACTGCAAATAAGTGTAGTGCAATTTTTAATATATTTTCTTTTGTGTCAGACATTTACAACCTCCTTCTTTAGTAAACGAACGTTTACTTGTCAAGTAGTATAAAATGTAGTGTGCCTTTGGTTCATAGGTTGATCTCTCGATCGCTGGTGCTTTATGCCTTGCACCATATTTCCTACATACATTTCTCTATGCAAAATACTGTTGATTGGAAAGAATTGTACTCAAAGCTTTCCATAACGTTAGCCCCCTTAAAGCACTTTCTAGTATCTAAAAACATCATTCTACAACATAACAGATTTCAATAAACCTTAATACATCTTGTCGTCCTCGCTATCTTTTGGACTATTGTTAGAATTTCTCCTTTGGTTATACTTCTTCATAATTACAATTTTAAGTAAACCAACGACAATCAAAACCACAACAATGATAATCCACCAGTATTGTTCCATAACCTACTTCCCTCCTTTCCCTTTCAATAGTCTTAAATCATCTTCCCTGTCCTATGCAGAATAGAGAAGTTCATTCGTATTAACATGTACCATACAATTATGCCTCCTTATCCTGCCAGCTTCCGAAACAGACGTTTTGTAAGGAAGTAGTACCAGACTAAAGCTACCACCAATCCTATGGAGAAATAAAGAACCGCTTCATTCTGCATGGCTTTCGCTACCCAAAATGATGGAAGGAAGCCAACCGCGAACTGGTAGTAACTATCAATAAAAAAGGGGGCTGGTATTCCGAGCAATGTAAGTGCAGCTAGTTTTGTAACTGCCATACCCTCTAATTTATTGCTTGATAATGTGATAATCATAAGTGAAACAATAATTGCCTGTACTGAGCCGAGAAGCGCCAAACATATTGTCATTCCAATGGACAACTTTTCTAATGAAAAAAGTAACAGTACAATAAAAGCGATGACCGCCGAAATAATTGAGGGTACTCCCAACCTTGTAAAGAGATACCCCGACTTACCAAGAGGGGTAATCGAAAAGTACCGTGACACTTTATCGTCGATTTCCTCTAATGTAATCATTGCAAATGCAAAGCAGAGTAATACAGGAGCCATGATAGAAAGTAGTAAATCAAAAATCGGATAGTATGCTTGCAAAGAAAAATCTGTTATTCTTTCAAGAAAGGGAATACCTAATTTAATCAAAGCTCCCATGACAAAAGGCGTAAAACAAGCTGCAAACATCATAGGGTCGCTCTTGATTTGTCTAAATACCTGTATGGTACTGGATAATATCCTTTTCATAGCTTTACACCTCCTAAACTTTTCCACATATGCTTAACTGTATGTCGCGCAACTATGTAGAGGATAATCAACGTAGCAATTACAAGTACCATATCAAATGATAGTAAAACGCTTTTTCCAGTTATAAGGTTCATGCAAGCTGTGAATGGAAAAAAGCGGAACAGATATGGTAACTTCACAAACAGACCAACAATAGGTGGTACAAAGCAAACAATTTCTATCGGCATAATCACAATGAGAAATTGGTTCAAGTTTGAAATTTTTGTAGCTGCAATAATTCCAAGCATAGTAAAGATTGCTGAGGTCAAAGCCGTACCAACTGTGATACCAAGTAAATGATTGCTGTCGGAAACTACCCCTAATATCAATGCGATTACCGTAGAAATAGCAATCAACGCAACTGTTTTTGAAAGTATATATTCCGATATTTTTACAGGGGATACCACCATAGCATTTAATACCTTTTGACTTTTTTCCAAAAGAACAATCGCTCCCATGAAAAACAATCCCATTGCTGCCGGGTCAGAGTATATCATAATAGAAGCAATATCCGTTTTCCAATGTTCCGGCAAAGCGGCAATCCCACACACATATAAAACGGTTAAAATAAAGTAGATAAAATAGAAACCATATTTCCATTGGAAATGTATATCACCACAAATTAAACGTCCCAATCTCATTGAAGTGTCCTCCCTGTAATATCAACAAAAATATCATTTAATGTAGGCTCACTACTATGAATAGAAAGCAAACGGTTTTCGGAAATTAAACTTTTTAACAACTTATCTTCTGTGGTTCTATCAAGCAGACATTCTCCGGTTTTCTCGCCTTTATCATAGTAGGTATATTGTATTTTGGCAGCTCCTCTTGACATAATCAAATTATGCGGGCTATCCAATGCACTGACTTTTCCGGCAACGATAAAGGCTACTTGGTCACATAGCTCTGTTGCGTCAAACATATTGTGAGTAGTAATGATAATCGTTTTTCCGCGTTTCTTTTCCGCAAGAATAATATCTTTCATTAAACGACTATTTGTAGGGTCAAGACCGCTTGTCGGTTCATCAAGGAATAATATATCAGGGTCATGGACTAACGCTTTAATGAAATTCAAGCGAGAACGCATACCTTTGGAAAAGTCAGCAACTTTTTTGTCCCCGTCATTTTCCAAGCCTACCATATGCAATAATTCATCAATAGACCGAGGTTGCTTTTCATATAGAGAAGCAAAATAGGCGAGATTTTGTCGTGCTGTGAATTTCTCGTAGCAGGTTGAAAATTCAAAGTCTACCCCAATATTTTCATAAAACTGATTTGTATGCTCCCTTATTTCTGTACCTGCAACTTTTACGCTGCCTTTATATCTTGTATTAAGCCCAGTTAAAACTTTTTGAATAGTTGATTTTCCAGCACCAGAGGGTCCTAAAAAACCAAAAATTTCTCCTCTCCCAACATGGAAACTTACATTCTCCACAAACGGTTTGTCAGTATAGCTAAAATACAGTTTTTTTACATCAATCATTATTCATTCCTCCTTTAACTTTATGACGTTTATAGATATATAGTCATATAAACTGTAAAAAATTTGTTTGGCTACCTGCCTGTCAAATAACCAAACAAAATTGTTACTCTGCTACTACTTGCTGAATAATACCATTCACTAAAAGATTTTGTATCATATTCAGTTCTTCGTCCTCTTTGAATTGTTCCAAACAGGATAAAACAGAATACAGGGATTTTATAATAACCGTATGCGGAACCAAAAATACAACCCCTAAATCTTCCAATATCTCCAATATACGAATATCACTGTACATATGATTTTCAAAAATATCTGACGATATTTTTCTTTGCAGATAGTCCATTAAAGATAAATCAATCTGTGAAAGAATAGGCGAAGTAATCACCCCCGTTAAACTTAGCATAATAACGTCCTTTGCTAAATCTCTATGGTTCTTATACTTTTTCTTTTTAATGGTTGTTTCTATACTTGTAAATAACTCTTTTTGTAAGCGAAAATTGATTTCAACATATAGATGTTCTTTACTGGGATAAAAAGCATAGAAAGAACCTTTTGATATGTTTACAGCAGCTACTAAATCATCAACTGTTACTTTTTTTAAGCCGTGTAATGCAAACAGCTTTTCTCCCTCTATCAAAAGTTTACTGTTTATGATTTCTTTTTCTTGTTCCGTAAATCGTGGCAAACTCATAACCTCCTTATGACTAAAATATTTATATCGTCATGAAAAGTATAACATTTACTGATTATATAATCAATATGCTATCCAAGATATTTATGCAAGGTAGCTTCCAATGCGTTTATTGTAGTGTCCGTGTCCTCATTAAAAATCATGTGACGATTAAGCTCTAAAGCAAGTAATTCCTTTTGCGGCGCATGGATTAAATCAAATACTTTGTTGGTATAATCAAAGCTAAAAAGCGGGTCGCCTTTGGCTGTAATTAAAATAACTGGACATTGTATTGAGCCGTTCTCCAAGCACGATAAGTCAGCATTAAATAAACTGGCGACAAATCTTAAAGGATAATATGGTAAAAGCATAGGGTCGTTTAAGCAATCTTGTTTTGCCTGTTCGCTATAAAATACTTTGTCATAGTCTAAATAAGCGTCTCCCGGAACCTTGTAGTTAGGCAACAACTTTCCGCCCACACGAAAGCCCCACTGTATCAGCCCCATAAAACGGTGTGTCCATGCAGGATACTTTGTTAAGCTCATAGTTTCTTTTAGTGTAGTCAGCATGATATTATGTGGAAAAACGGCTTTTAATCTTGTATCCCTACCCGCCGCCATTGCTGCTAAAATCCCGCCTTGACTGGAACCCATGACGGCTATGTTAGCTCCGAAATTTTCTATTCCGTAAGTTGTTGCGTCATATACATTATACAGCAAATCTTCCATTGTATAATTTTGTTTGATTTTAGGGCTTTTCCCGTGTGAAAGATAATGAACACCTATTATATTAAATCCTCTTGCACCCAATCCACATAGAAAATTCTCATACATGAGAGGGTGCGACATAGTACCCGGCAAAAAAACAATGGTATGACTGCCTCTTTCTGTATACCAGATAGAAAGGGTTATCGGAACATTATTTGAAGATATGCTAACTTCTTTATACATACCTCATGCCTCCATTATGACTGATTTGATTTTATAGTCATATTATATCTTATTGCAAGCAGGAAGTCAACAGCATTTCATCATAAGAAGCTCGCACATTATCACAATTCCAGCCTAAATGAACACTTAATCTCTGCCAGACAACTAACTGTCTTAAAAGGTAGGCGTGCTTGCTACTAAGCCCTGTGTGGTTTTTTGCATACTGTTTTACATATTCAATGGATAACGCAACGTCGGCAATCTGGTCAGCACTCATGCGGTCGCTTGCATTAGAACGTATTTTATAACCGTTTTTGAAAGCCTGTTGATGTCGATACAATAAGCGTCCTCGACTTTCATGTATCCCTCGTTAAAGGTTTCAGTAATAGAGCCGTCATTATTGACACGCTCTACGATATCAACACGCTCGGCAGACTCCGTCCAGTATTGCTTTTCCGACGCATGAACGGGTGTACTCGGCAAAGTGGTAACGACAGTTGCAAGAGCTAAGAAGCCCGTACATAATCGTTTCAATATCTTTTTCATAATTTTTAGTTCTCCTTTCATTTGGGTAAAAAAATAGACGCTCATTTCTGAACGCCCTACATTAAAAAGGGATACTTTTTTACAAGTACCCCTCAAATTCAATATTTAATTTGTTGTGTTCCCACACTCTATATCAACTACTACTGAAACATTGATATAGTTTTTAATCTCTTTATTTCGGATTTTATCACCCTCACTTGTAAACACGATATGCTTGAAAAAGTGCCTAAAATTAAGGATTTCTACATAGTTTTTCGTTGTAGCAACACACAAGTCTCCACATGAGTATCAAATTAAAACATATCCCCACAAAATCACGGAAATATGGACAATACCCACAAAAATATATTTAATACTCATTTTTACACCATTTATTATCTTCTGCTGTTTCCTACTTTATAAATTCTGTTTTCCTTTTTCTTCTAATTCCATCAAAAACTTATCGTAATCAGACATAAATAGTCTGTCTTGTACAATACGATATTTTTCAAATTCTGTTTCTGCATGGAGTTTTGCCTGCTCTGCACTAATCTTACCTGCACCTGTAAGTATCTCGTTTCCGTTAAATTCCAGAAAACCATCTAACCGCTTTGCCCAATCTTCCATACTCATCGGAATATGACGTTCTGCCTGCAATTCTGCATAATCAAGATATAAAGATACAATCCTTTCCATATAGGATATTTCTTTGTCATTTAAATAATTCTTTGCGATTGACACATCAGCTTTTACAATTTTTCCATTTGGAGCTGCTTCCCATGTAGATAATCCCATGTGTTCCTTCTCCGCATTAGCCCGTTCAACAATAAGTTCTGCTGCCGTATGTCTATGAACAGCCCAATGCATTTTATTTTGTACGGTCTGGAAAAAACGTCTGGTAGTCCCCGCATCCTTATCATAATCAAAAGCAGTGGCATATAGGTCAGTAATCTTTTGGTAAAATTTACGCTCTGAAAGCCTTATCTCACGAATGTTCTCTAACTGCCGCTCAAAATACTCATCTGTGAACATATGACCTTTTTTTAGACGTTCTTTATCCATTGTCCAGCCCTGGATGGTATAATCTTTAACAATTTGTCCTGACCACTTACGGAAACGCACTGCACGCTCATTGTTTACCTTAAAACCGACTGCGATAATCATCTGCAAATTATAATGGATAACTTCACGGTTTACCTGTCTTGTTCCTTCCGTTTGAACTATTCGGAATTTCCGAATAGTTGCTTCCTCAACAAGCTCACTATCATCATATATTTTCTTAATATGCTCATTTATTGTCGGCAAACTTACGTCATAAAGCTGTGCCATCATTCTCTGCGTCAGCCATATATTCTCATCCTCATAGCGCATTTCCATGCTATGCGCATTATCTCCGATAGATGCGACATACGTCAGATATTCTGCTGCCGAGCTATGGATAGCTATCTCATTTTTCTTTTTTGTCATTATATTTCTCCCAATGCAATTTTTCATCGTTACTCTAACACCAAAACCGCCTTTGTCTAACAAGTTCAAATTTTATTTATATAAATCCTTTCTCAGTCGCATTACCAACACATTAAATTGTTCTTCATTTTGTTGTTGGATAAATTTTTCTACTTCTTTCGTCAAACCGTCATCCTTGGAAATCAGCTTCAGCTTAGGAATTGCCATTTTCAAATCATTTATTGCATTATTTCTATTTTCATCATCTGATAATTCTTGTTATATCTGACAAGTCCTAAAGAAAGCTTGGCTTCAGCAGGAAAAAGTACAATTTGTGCAAATACAATTATTGATTCATACACTCTCTTTTTTTCCTGCATCGGCTGAAAAATGAAGGTAGATAAAATTAATGTAATCAAAGAAGAACCCAATATACTAATAACTATTGATATCACATTATCTATACTCATGTTTCTAACCTCAAAAATACATATTAGATAACCTCAAAATGCTTCAAGGCATCTTTGATTGCTTCTACTTTTTCTGGTGTTGGATGCTTCCTCGGCTGTTTCAATTCCTCTACCACATTTGGAGCATCGTACATCGGCAAACCTAATTTCCTCTTTACCTCTGCAATATATGCGGTATGTACTTTGAAGCCATATTTCGCTTCTATGTACTCCTGTATCATCTTGTAAGTAACTCGCTCTTTCGGCTTGTAGGCTTCTGCTCTTTCAGAAATCGCCTTTAGCGGAACCTTGTCCTCACCCTCGCCAAACTCTACTTTTACGTTGATATGACTATCTGGCTTTTTGTGGGAAAGCAGTACCACCGTCTCCACATGCACCGTCGAAGGAAACATATCCACGCATCCCCCTCTTTCAACTTCATACCCCGCCTCCCGAAAGATTTCCAAATCTCTCGCCAAGCTGGTCGGCTTACAGCTGATATAAACCATCTTCTCCACCCCAAAGTCAATGATTTTCTGGATCGCTTTCGGGTGTATCCCATCCCGGGGCGGGTCCAGCACAATAAAATCAGGCTTGTCTTCCAGCTCATCGATCACCTTCAGCACATCCCCTGCAATAAATTCACAATTCTCAAGCCCATTAAAACCGGCATTTTCCCGGGCAGCCTCCACGGCTTCTTCCACAATTTCCACGCCGACCACCTTCTTTGCCACCGGCGCCAGCATTTGGGCAATGGTCCCGGTTCCGCTGTACAAGTCAAAGATAACCTTATCCTTCGTCTCTCCCACATACTCCCTTGCAGTCTCATACAGCACTTCCGCCCCCAGAGAATTGGTCTGGAAGAAAGAGAACGGAGAAATTTTAAATTTCAGCCCAAGGATTTCCTCATAGAAAAAATCTTCCCCGTAAATCGTCTCCATCCGGTCCGCCTGAACCACATCGGCCAGACTGTCGTTCACCGTATGCAGAATTCCCCGGATACTTCCGGAAAGGGGCAGAGAGAGCATCTCCTCCGCCAGAGGCTTCATATCCACATCAGCCTGGGAAGTTGTGACGATGTTGATCAGCAGGTCTCCATTTGCCTCGGAACGGCGGATGACCAAATGTCTTAGATATCCCTCGTGGCTCATTTTATGATAAAAATCACAGCCTGATTGTGAAAAATAATTTAATACACAGGAGACGAGCAGATTATAATCATTATCCACAATTTTGCAGTCCGTAATGTTGACAATATCGTGGAACGTATTCTTTTTATGCATACCAAGAGCCAGCGGACCTCCTTTGACTTCGTCTCCAAAAGAAAACTCCATCTTGTTTCGGTACTCCCACCATTTAGGACTTCCTTTGATTCCCTCCCATTTTTCATCGGAGATATAATCCTTTAACAGCTCCCGTACCTGTCCTTCCTTGATTCTCAGCTGATTCTCATAGGAAACTGTCTGATAAAAACAGCCCCCGCAGGTCCCGAAATGAGGACACCTTGGAATCCCATCCTCCATCTCAGACGGTTCCAGTACTTCTACCAGTCTCGCAACAGCCTTGCCCTTTCGCAGCTTTGTCACCTGTCCTGCGATTCTTTGGCCCTGGATAACTCCTTTGACCGTGATCTCCCTGTCCTCAAATGCAAATGTCCCTTTATTCGGAAACTCTGTCTTCTCAATCAAGCCTTCTACAAAATCCTTCTTTTTCATCTTTTGACCTCAACTCTAATTTATTTTTCTATATACGACGAAAAAACTGCCTGTGCCATTGACACTCGGACAGCCTCGCTGTTACTTACAGTATTCATGCCACAAACAGTTTTTTCATGTTAAATGTTCAGTTCTCTGAAATGCTCTTTATAATATCCATGGGCATAATGAGCCTCTCCCATATCGTCGATCTCCATCAGAAGAAACGTCGGCTTTCTGCCGGCCTGTCTCGGATAGGAAATACTCCCGGGGTTTAAGATTGTCATATCGTCCCCGATCTCTATGAACGGCACATGTGTGTGCCCATACATCACGACATCTACGTCGTGCATTTCTCCATATTCCCGCAGATAGTCCACCCCGGAATTCACATAATACGGATGTCCGTGGGTTACCCAGATGCGGTAGCCCTCTACCTCTATGGTCTCCTCACTGGGGAGGTCAAGATAATAGTCATTATTTCCCGCCACCATGACGACAGGGCATCCTGCAATATCGCGGATATACTGGTCACCGCGCTCTACGTCGCCGCAGTGGATCAGCATGTCGATCTCGCCGACCTGCTCCAATACCCCTTTTACATCGTCATTACGACCATGAGAGTCACTGATTACTAAAATTCTCACAAGATAACCTCCCTAAAGAATGTCTTTGATTTTCCTCAATGCTTCTCCGCGATGACTTAACCTGTTTTTCTCTTCACTGCAAAGTTCCGCACTGTATCTGCCTAACTCCGGCAGAAAAAAGATCGGATCATAGCCAAATCCATTCTCTCCCTTTATCTCATATCCAATGATACCTTCCATAGTACCACGACTTGTCCGTATTTGTCCATCCGGAAATGCGGCTGCGATCACACAGACGAATCTGGCGGTCCTTTCTTTTTCCGGCACGCCTTCCATCCGGTCCAAAATCTTCTGATTCTTAACGGGATACGGGGTGTCCTCTCCCATATATCTGGCCGAGTATACGCCTGGCTCTTTATTCAGAGCGTCGATCTCCAGACCGGAGTCATCCGCCAGAGTAAGTTCTCCGGTAAGTTCCATGATAGCCTTAGCCTTAATGACTGCATTTTCCTCAAATGTCGTACCGTCTTCTATTATCTCAGCGTCCACCCCTGCCTCTTTCATAGACACGACCTCATACTCTGTGTCCGCAAGGATTTCCCTGATCTCTTTCATCTTTCCCTGATTTCCAGTTGCAAATATCATTCGTTTCTTCATCGTTTTATCTCCTGGGCGGTTTTGGTCCGAGATACTGGCAGAACTCGGCACGGATCATTCCGTTGTATACCTTTCTGACCTTTGTTGCTTTGCCAATGTACTTCTGTGCATCTTCATAGGAAGTGATCATATATTTAGACCATGTATCCATCTTCTGAAAAATGTCTCCGATCTGTCCGTAAAGTTCCGGCAGAGCCTCTTTTTCTTCAAGGCGCTCGCCATACGGCGGATTGGTTATGATAAATCCATAAGGTTTCGGATGGCTGAAATCTTTTATCTCTCTTTGCTGGAAATGGATCAGATGATCCACCTCAGCGGCGGCCGCATTTTCCCTGGCAAGCTTCAGTACTTTTGGGTCCTTGTCGTAGCCCTGAAGGTCCATGGAAACATCCAGGTCCATCAGATCTCCGGCTTCATCGGCCGCATCATACCATATCTTTTTCGTGAGAAAATTGGTCCATGCCTCTGCCTCAAAGGAACGGTTCATCCCCGGGGCGATGCCTGCTCCCATCATGGCAGCCTCGATTAAAAAGGTTCCGCTTCCGCAGAACGGGTCTACCAGGATGCGGTCCTTCTTCCAGGGTGTCAGCATGATCAGCGCCGCTGCAAGGGTCTCTCTGATGGGAGCTTCACTTGTCAGTGTGCGGTAGCCCCGCTTATGAAGCGGAGTCCCGCTGGTGTCGAGGCTTATGGTTACCTCATCTTTTAATATGAAAACACGCACTGGATACTGGTTCCCTGTTTCTGAAAACCATGACACACGGTAACGCTTTTTCAGACGTTCCACCATGGCTTTTTTGACGATCGACTGAATATCCGGAGCACTGTAAAGTCTGCTCTTTGCAGTGGAAGCCTTTTTCACCCAGAACTTTCCGTCCTCAGGGATAAATTCTTCCCAGGCAAGTTCTGCCGTCCTGTCAAACAGCTGCTCGAAGGTCGATGCGCGAAAGGCACCAACCTTGAGCAGAATCCGTTCTGCAGTCCTCAAAAACATGTTTGCCCTTGCAATTCCGCCAAGGTCAGAAAAGAAGGTCACCCTTCCGTCTTCAACCTTTGCAATCTCGTATCCTAAATCCTGTATTTCTCTCTTTAATACTGCCTCCAGACCAAAGTGGCATGGGGCGATCAATTCTATATTCTTCATGTTTCTCCTTTGCATTATAATATTCATTCTACAATTTTAGGCCCAGAGATGTCAACTCTCCGCGGTAATAATAAATCCCGCCCACAATATTGTAGACCTCATATCCCTGCTCAGCCAGATGCCTTGCAGCGAGCATGCTCTGTCCGCCGAAGTCGCAGTAGACAATGATCTTTTTATCTCTGAAAGCATCCTGGTCTTTTATGACACCATAGGGCATACTGAGAGCCCCTTCGAGATGTCCCTGTTTATATCTATACGGTTCTCTCACATCGAACATCACATGATCATCCTGTTTCGAACGGTCAATCCCTTCCTGCAAAGTTATATTTGTAAATTCCATTTTCAAACACTTTCCCTTTTATAATTTAGAATATGCAGGGACATGAAAAGACGTCCAAAGAAAATTTCTTTGGACGTCTCTCCCGCTTTCTTCTTCTAATAACTAACGGTTAGAAGAGTTCTGGCTGCTGTTCTGAGATTTGTTCTGGTTTTTGTTCTGAGATTTGTTCTGAGACCTGTTCTGGCTGTTGCTCTCGTTTGAGCTGTTGCTGCAGTTATTGTTTTTGTTATTGTTGCTGTTGTTACTGTTGTTGCTTTCGTTAGAATAATTTTTTGACATAATAAATTCTCCTTTCTGTTGGTTACACAAATATTGTCTGCAAAAGAGAAAAAAATATTCTTGCAAGATTTACAAAACGCAATTTTAAAAAATTTTTGTTTCATCCATAATTTTCATCTGACTTAAAAAATTTATTGCTTTTTTTTTGAAGATACCTTATAATGCAAATAGTAGAAGGTATTCATTATGTATATTTCTACTATATAACCCCTTATTAATTTATTTATACTCCCCTCAAAAAGGCCAGATTTCCCTATCTGGCCTTTTTACTGTCTAAAAATAATATTTTTTATTGTAATCCGATCGCCTCTTGGATTCTTTCCTTCACCTGTTCTGCAATTTCCGTAGTCTTCATATGTTTGTAATCATCATAATACAGGGGCTTTAAAAAGTGCACCTGGACTGTGACAGGCTTTATCGTATTGGAATCAAAAGGAAGAAAGGCATCAACGAGGGCCACCGGGACGATCGGACATTTCGCCTTTACGGCAGCCTTGAAGCTTCCTCCTTTCAATGTCTGCACCTCATTTCCGTTTTTCGAGCGGGTTCCTTCCGCAAATATGAGATAATTCCTACCCCGCTTTACTTCCTCTGCAACACTTAAAATCACCTGCATGGACTGGCGGATATCATCGCGGTCAATCATATAGGCCTTCATACATGCAAAAACCTGTTTTAAAAACTGGATTTCAGCCACTTCTTTTTTTGCGACCACAGAAAACGGTCTTGGACACGCCTCTGCCACCGCCAGTACATCATAAAGTCCCTGATGGTTGGGGTAGAAAATAAATCCGTCTTTCTCTGGTATATTTTCTTCCCCATGGACTTCAATCGTAACATTTCCTCCTTTGTTTGCACGGGATGTGATAAATTTCAGCATAGCAAACCGCTTCTCCTCCGGATATTTATCCACATGAGAAGCATAATAGCACAGCTTGATCCACATAAACGGCACCAGAAAAATGTTTCTGAATACCATAAGCAAAATTCTCTTCATTTTTTATCACTCATTTCATCCTTCTGCAGTAACTGCGTGTTTGATCTCCGCTTTTTTTGCTCTTTTCTCATAGTATCCGAGGGATAAAAGAGAAAAAGCAATCAGAATTCCTATAAATACAAGCACATCCGCCGTGATGCCGCCGCCGATCATGAGCGTATTTCGGAATGCGTTCACACTGTAAGTAAACGGCATAAACGGATGTATCATCTGGTAGAATTTCGGTGACAGTTCGATCGGATAGGTTCCTGCCGCTCCGCCCAGCTGCAGCACCATGAACACCAGCACGATAAAGCTGCCCACTTTATCCAACCAAAGATTGAAAAATGTGATCATGGCCATAAACGTCATAGAGACTAAAACTGCCATCAAAAATGTTGCCGTCAGTTCTTTTGGTTTCAGCCCATTGATGAGCATCAGCATAAGAACCATAACAACTGCCTGCACAGCTGCGATCACCGCCATGACAGAAGCTTTGGACAGCCACCACCTGAATCCGCTTCGCACCCTGCCGTTGTGTTCCTTCAGCGGAAACATGAGGCAGAATGCGATGCATGCCACATATAAAGCCACAGACATCATATAAGGAGCCATGGCATGACCGTTGTTCTGCACATCTGACATCTGAGAATGTTCTGTTTTTACCGGTGACGCAAACATGCCGACGGTCTTTTTTGAATCTTTTACTTTTCCTGCCTGTGCAGCTCCGTCAGAAAGTTTTGACTTTAATGTTCGGCTTCCGTCCTGAAGTACAGAAAGCCCGGTCCCCACTGTTTCAGAGCCGTCTGCCAGTTTTTCTGCCCCGCTGCCGATCTGTTCTGCCCCGTCGGAAAGTCTGCCGCTTCCGTCTAAAAGAATCCGGCTGTTTTTGTTAAGCTGACCGGTTCCTTTGCAGAGACTCAGTGTCCCGTTTTTCAGATCTGCCATTCCATGAAACAGCTCAGGCAGCTTTTCTGTCATCTTTCCAACACCTGCGTTCAGCTCTGACGCTCCAGTCTTCAGCTGTCCTGATTTGCTGTCCAGCTGCTGTAAGCCCCCGTTTACCTGGGTTACTCCGGCTGTATATGCATTCACTCCTTCTTTGAGTCCGTTTTTTCCATCCACACTGGTTTTCAGCTTTTCGGTTCCCAGGTGAACTGTCTGCATGCCCTGAATCAGTCCCATATCCGAAGGTTTTGTACCCGTTTTATCAAGGTTTGTTTTGACCTGACTAAGACCGGAGGACAAGCTGCCAATGGCATCCGCACCGTTTCTGAGAAGGTATGCAGTATTCTTCATCTGATCTGTCCCAGCTGACTGTGTACTGGCCGCAGAATTTTTGACCTTCTGTGCCCTATTCTGAATCGTCTCCGCATCAGAGGAAACAGCATCCGCACTTTTCTCCAGCCCGGAGAGTAGACTCTGCTGTTCCTCCCTGCTGAGTTTCTGAAACTCTGAAGAAGCCTTAAAATCTGCAATCTGCTGTTTTAGCTCATCTGCATGTTCTGAGAGGTCCAAAGCCTTCTGTGACAATGTCTCCGCCGTTTTTTCTGTCTGTACGCTTACGGTCTTTGATGTCCCCTGAGGGTCCAGCTGATCGGCTGTCTGTTTCATCCCCGCGGCCAGCTGCTTTGTCTGCTGCTGTTTTTCGGGTGTCAGCGACTTTCCAAGTTCAGAGGACATGGCCTCTAATCCGGTGAGGACACTTCCGCTTCCTGACTCCAGTGCCTGAATTCCTCCGGATAGCGCCTGTACTCCTCCGTTTAATGAACTGCTGTTTTTCTCAAGCTCACTGCTGCCTGTATAGACAGCCCCGACTCCTTTCGTATAGTCTGCCACTCCTTTGTTCAGTGTTCCGGTTCCGCTTTTTAACTCATCAGCGCCGGACTTGAGAGTTTTTGCGCCTTTTGACAGCTGCCCCGCTCCCTGATCCAGCTTCTTTGCTCCCCGGTCCGCCTCAGCCACGCCGTCTGTGTAGCGTTTAAGCCCTATCTGGAGAGAATCTGCTCCGTCTTTAAATGTCAGAGAGCTGGAGGCCAGTGTGTTTAAATTGTCTGTAATGGTTTGACTGCCTGCCGAAAGTTTCTTTGCTCCGCTGCCGATCTGCTCTGCGCCTTCGGCGGCCTGCCCAAATCCTGCTCCTGCAGACTTTATCTGCCGAAACATGGTTTTTGTATAAGTCTTCGTGACCTGTTCTGCCACCTGGGAGCGGATCGTATTGACGGCCGTCTCATCCATCTTAGACGCAATGTAGTTTGTTCCCGGGTTCGTCCGGTATTCAAGTTCCATCTTCTTCGGATGTTCATTTAATACTGTAGCAGCATTTTCTGAAAAGTTCTCGGGAATCGTTATGACCATATAGTATGTTCCGCTTCTCAGCTTTGAGTCCGCTTCCGCCTCATTGACAAAACGAAAATCCATCGCATCCGATTTCTTCAGATTGCTGATCAGTTCTTTTCCCACTTCCATTTTTGTGCCGTTATAAGAAACCGCTTTATCATTGTTGACCACTGCCACCGGCAGATGTTCCGTCTCACCGTACGGGTCCCACATAGACCCGAGAAAAATCGTCGTGTACAGGGTTGGGATCAGAATGATCGCCGTCAAAACCAGCATCATCCATTTACTGTTCCGTATGTTCTGCCATTCTTTTTTCAGCATCTTTCTTCCTTCTTTCTCAGCTTCATTTTTATGTCCTTCCCACACCTTTTGTTTACAAAAGAATACTTTGTAGATATAATATATCCATGGATATTTCTTGTCTACGGATACAGAGTATTATATTCATCCGGTTTTTATTTGTCAACACATCTTGATAAAACGTCTCCATATCAAGTAAAATTGTGTTTAACAAGGAGGATTTATAAAAATGAAAATCAAAGGAAGCCTGGAGCAGGCCGTCTGTATTCTGCTGGTCATCGCCCATACCAGAGGTCATGCCCCTGTGAAAAGCTATACTCTCAGCGAACGTCTGGGGTTGTCAGACTCATACTTAAAGAAAATCATGCGCCAGCTGGTCGTGGCGGGCCTGGTCGATTCCGAAGTGGGGAAAAAGGGAGGATTTGTTTTAAAAAGGGCCCCGAAAAACATCAGTCTCCTGGATGTGTTCGAGGCCATTGAGAGTACCGCTCCATTTCTGTCCACTACAAATCTGGTAGATAAAGTATTCCCGAAGGAAAAAATGATTGCTCATGAAAAAGAACAGCAGATCATCTCTGTTTTTACCCGTGCAGAACAGGCTTACAGACAAAGTCTCTCACAATTTACACTGGATCATGTAGTCGCAGAGGATCTGCCTGACAGCTGATCCTCTCCCGCTCTTTATTATTTCTTTTTCCATTTTGCATAAAGTGTATAATTTACACGCTTTCCTCTCGGTATGGTCTTGATTCTTTTCTTATATTTCTTAGATGTGTACCAGCCTTTAAACCGATACCCTTTCCGAGAGGGATTTTTCAACGCCACCTTTATATTGTAGTAACTGATCATATTCGCATTGTTGTTTTTGCCTTTATTGAGCCGGTATTTGACAGTATATCCTTTTGTTTTGCTGCTGTATGTTCCATACACTTTCCTGCCCGCAGAATCCCAACGGTAAGCTCTGATTCTGACATAATACACTGTATTTTTCTTAAGCCCTGTCAGTGTCTTTCCCCCGGCTGCAGTTTCCCATCGCTTCGTGGAACTTTTGCTGAAACCTGTATTCGGTGACACAGAAATCTCATAGCCCGCGGCACCGGGAACCTTAGAATAATCCACTGTCATCGTCGGTCCCAACGGATTCTTCATAGAGGTCAGCTTCGATGCCGAAAGAGCGATCTTCTGCCATTTGGCATACAGTCTGCACTCCCTTTTCTGTGTAACAGATTCTACTTTCGATCGAAACCCTGCGTCCGCATACCAGCCTGCAAATAAATATCCATCCCTTGCCGGAGCTTTCAGACGCACCGGCGTATTCGAAAACTCAGAAGGATTATCTCTGTGGTTTCGGCCGCCGTTTAAGACATATTCAATAGAATAAGATCTGACGGATACTGTAATGTTACAGCTGGCCTTTATGCCGCTTCCGTCATTGGCTTTGGCAGTCACCACTGCCCGGCCCTGAGATAATGCCGTAACCTTTCCCGCGCTGTTTACTGAGGCAACCTTTGGATCTGAGCTGCTCCATTTTACCGTCTTATTCGTCGCATTCTGCGGTTTTACTTCTGCTCTCGTAGTAAAACTTTCTCCTGTATACAGTGTCTTTTCTGTCTGACTCAGCACAATCTTTTCCACCGGTTTTGGCTTTACTGTAACCTGACAGGATGAAGCGGCTTCGCTTCCGTCGTCGGCTTTTGCCGTGGCAGATGAATAATACTTTTATCATATATTTAAACTCCTTTAATTGTAGGTTTTTCCTTGATTTTTCAGCGTTTTTACAACATTTCATTTTCTTTGCTATTGGCATATCTTCGCATAATTTGGTATAAGGTTCCGCCCAAAAGTTGTAAAATTAGTTGTAAAATTATGTGTTATATACAACTTTACAACTCACTATCACATACCTGTTTCATCTCTTTTTGAATATCCTCAAAATCTAAATGTGTATAAGTATTCAGTGTTACACCAATATCGGAATGTCCCATTATTTTCTACAATGTTTTTGGATTCATTCCCGATTTCGCCATGTTGGAACAAAAGGTATGCCTGCATACATGAGGTGTAATCTTTGGTAGTTCTTCCTTGTAAATCTTGTTGTACTTTTCACATATATGCTGGAAATACTTTTCCCAATGGAGGGCAACCATTGGCATTTCGTTTTTATCAAGATACAGGAATCCCTTATAAGCAACTCTGTTCTTATCATAAATAACAGGTTCTTTCTTAGGTTTCTTTCTATTAGTAATGATAAAGCGAAAACATTCTTGAACTTCCTCCGTCATAGGAACCATTCTCGTGCCACTGTCAGTTTTCGTAGCTTCTATGATGTATTCCATATTCCTCTTTCGTTGTAACTGATGATCAATATTGATTTTTCCATTTTCCAAATCAATATCAGATACTGTCAAGCCTACAAACTCCGATATACGAAGTCCTGTATGAAAAAGGATATAAATTCCTTCATAGTAACGGTTAAAGTGCTTATCCGCTTTGATAAACTCCAAGAATGCCCTTTGTTGTTTTCTTGTAATAGCTTCTCTGGTTACACTGTCATTGACAACCACTGTCGCAAGCTGAAATTCAAATGGATTCTTGCGAATCAAATCATCATCAACCGCCATCTGAAACGCAGGTCTTACCACACCTCTTACAGTATGTATGGTACTGTAACCTCTTCCGTCTGCTTGTAGCTTTATCAGCCAACCTTTTGCGTCTGATAATTTTACTTTATCAATTCGTTTGTTTCCAAATGCTTCTTTCTTGATAATATTGATTACAAAGTTGTAATTGGCTTCTGTATTGTGTCTTACCCCCGTTTTCTGTGAAATGTACTTTTTCACAAGTTCCAGAACTGTCATTCCACCGCCAAGAGAAACAATATCATCTTCCAAATCCTTATGTATCTGCTTTTCCTTATCTCGAAGTGAAACATCGTTTTTTGCACCTTGCGGAACAGTGTCGGTCTTGACCAGCTTCCAGCTATACACATATTTTGCATTTCCTGCATTATCAATGTACTTATACATATAACGCCCATCTTTTCGTTGGCTCTCTCCATTGCGTAAAATACGATTTCTATTATCACGTCTTTTCGCACTCATCAAATCGCTCCTTTCGTATCTTGAAAGAGCCCCGATATGATAAAATAAGTATATACCATATCTGCAGAAAAACAAGCGGCTGCGGAGCAGACATTTGTTTTTACCTGATATGGTAATGACAAAATCTTATAGCAACAGTTTGCTGCGGCAGATGTGCTATGCACATCTGGATTTTGGAATTATTCTACCATAATCGGGGCATAATCGCCACATCAGATTTCCTCCAACTCGTCTATGATTTTCTCGAATTGCTTTCGTTTAATCTGAATCCGATTCCCGTTTGTAATCAACCAACTGGCATTTCTATGTTCATCAACCAGTCTACGGAGTTTCTTTTCTCCGATACGAAAATACGCTGACGCTTCTTCAATCGTTAATGTTTATTTTTCCCATACAGGAATATCCACATTTTTCATATATACAGCACCGCCGCCCCTTTCTTTGATTTTTAGAAAAGAGATAGAATTGCACTCATAAATCTTCACTTTATTTCTAACTCAAAATTTAAAATGGCTTTCATTATGGTAGTTCGCACCCTGCCTTTTAAATCCATATCAACCACAATCCGCATATTTCCATATTCATCATAACAAGGACGTAAACATGCCTTTGATATGTATGCATTATAATGATTTAAAATCTTTTCCATAGCTATCTCATCACCGTCTACCGCTGAACAGATAGTTGAAAATCGCGGACATTTTTGTATACGTTCCATTTTGCTAATCCTCCGTATATTTTTCTCTGATAATATTTAAGGCTCTCATTCTGCTCCGATAAACAGAACATCTTGAAATACCAATAATCTCACCGATTTCTATATCTGACATTTCAAGGAAATAGGACATTAGAACAATGGTTCTCTGCCTTTCGCTCAATGCTTTGATTGCTTCACACAAATGCTCATCAAAAACACGGACTTCCGTTCCGTATACAGGAAACACTGTATATCCCATAGAATACTCATCTATGATAGCTACATGGTTTAAATCTGCTTCTGTCACATCACAAAACGGAACTTCATGCTTTGCACGTCTTCCGAGTTCTCTGTAATAGTTCTTAACTGTCCTGTCTATGATTTTACGGATAAGACAGTCAAACTGTAGTCTTATTGCTTTTTCAAATGAAGAAGGGGACATAATCTCACCTCCTTCCTGTGAAAGTTGTTAAAGCGTGAAGATTCTTACCTCTTTTCGCTCTAACACTCACCATAGAGATGAGATTTGTTACCCTGTCCGTAAAATTGTTTAAAGATATTTTGAGACAGCAAAAAAGCACAGGAACAACTAATAAATGCTGATCCTGCGCTTTTCCGATAGTTCCTGCTATGTAATGTAAAAAACCACATTCAAGGGTGTAAAATGTTATTGAATAGATATATATTTTTTTGACAATAACGGATTTATTAAGAATTGTGTTTTACAATGCTTTATCAAAGCGACTACCTCCAAGAGCCGCCAAAATAAAACCTGTATTATTCATAGAATTAGGAAAAGAAAAACGACAGCTTTTCAACCGTCGTCCAAATTTATCGTATTCAAAAAAGATGCTGTCGGCAACGGTTTTTTTATTTACGCGAGCAACGAGCCAAACGAATATGCTTGCATATTCACTTGGCGACTGCCGCGATAACCAGCGAAATTCGCAAAGCGTGTTTCGTCTGGTCTATGCCAACAGCAATAGAGTTGAGTTGTATTGATTTTACAGATTATCACATATCCAATTTTTTATAATTTTGTCATCTCCATTTCTCATAAAAGAATGTTCACTCTGCTCTGATATAGTCAATGATACAGAATTGGACTTTGCAAAATTTTCTATGACCTGTAAAGATTGCAAATTGTCCTTACCTCCATAAAGTATATAGGTTGGACTATTCCATCTTGTTACGGGATTTTTCTTTACATACTGGAAGTAATCCCAAGACAAAGTATCAATCGGTGTTGGAATTTCTCTTTTGGTATAAAGCATTTCTTCCGTGACATGAAACCACTGGAACATATTTTTGATGAGATATTCCATATTTACGATTGGAGACAGGAAAAAGCACTTTTCAAAAGTAATATCTTTATATGCCTGCAAACTGAAATATGCGCCCAAACTACAAGCAAACAAAGATACCGACTTCCAATTAGCAAACGTATAGGAACTTATTTGATGAATGTCAGAAATGCCATTCCAAATATCACACCTGTAATTTTCGCTTTTTCTTTCTCCATGTTCCGGCAAGTCAAAACTGATTGTCTGATAGCCTTTATTTTCTGCTATCCGAGCAAAAGTTTCAGCAGACTCCTTATCGGACATTTTTCCGTGAACATAAATATATGCTTTGTCAGATTTCGTTCCCCAAATAATGACAGGAATTTTCCCGATATAAAATTTTGTTGTTTTCATCTTTCATCACCGATTACATCGTATCACCAGAAAATGACATCCTCAATATACTGTCATTTACAGAAGTGTTTTTTACCTATAAAAATTTTCACCGTGGCTTCCTTTTAGATACACGGAAACACAAAAGAGAGGCCGCAAAACTACGACCTCTCGGAAATTATTTCTCATATATGATTTTTCTGATTGAATGAACAGAAAGATAATAGATATCAGCTAATTCATCAACGCTTTTCCCTTGCTGATAATCTTTTCTTATTTTTCTGTTTCTCTGCTCAATCTCATATCTACAACCGCTTAATTCGCCCCATTTCTTTTTGCTGTCTTTTCTTGAGGGAACATAAATATATCCGCCTTGTATATAACTTTGCAATTCTTCAACTAAAGCAATGGGGAGCACCGAATCTGCTTTGATATATTTCATGCAGGCTCACTCCTTTAACTTTTCATCGTCAAATAGCAAAGCCAGCATATAACGCCTTACTACTCCATGCAAATGGCGTTAGCATTTACTGACTTTGCATGGAGTTCAACATCGTTTTTTCTTTTTTTATTCATACACATCGTATCACCATCCCAACTACATTTACATTGATTGTTTTAACTGTTCAATATTTCCACTTTGTATAGCACCAATATTTTTTGCGATTCTTTTCTCAGACCAGTTCCACCATTGAATCTCCAAGAGTGCAGAAATGGTTTCTTCTGAAAATCGTTTCTTTATTGGTTTTGCCGGAACACCGCCAACAATCGTATATGGCGGAACATCTTTTGTGACAACTGCACGAGTTCCAATGATCGCTCCGTCTCCAATCGTGACACCAGCTAAAATAACAGCTTCATAACCAATCCAAACATCATTTCCAATGATAATATCGCCTTTATTATCCCATGCGTTTGTTACGTCTTTCTTCTCTAATCCCCATTCCTCAAAAAATAATGGAAATGGATAAGTGGACAATGAAGACAGCGTATGATTGGCACTGTTAAAAAGGAATTTTGCACCACAGGCAATAGAACAGAATTTCCCAATCTGCAATTTATCATGATTTATCGGATAGTGATATAATACATTGTTTTTCTCAAATAACGTCGGGTCATTTACAAAATCATTGTACATTGTAAAATCTCCAACCGTTATATAGGGATTCGTGATTACATGTTTCAAATAAATTGTTTCTTTATCGCCTGTACGGGGATAAATTTGTTTTACTGGAATAGTCATTTAAAATCCTCCTGTCAATTTGAATACTGTCTATTTAACTATTCCAGATAATGCAATGCAAAGTTTCACCAAAACCACCTCTCTTTTGATTTAAGGACAATTATATACGCTGTCCGATTGGAAAACAATAACCATGTGACATTTCTTCAAAATATCACACACCTCATTAAGTAGTTCAAAGCCTTGTATAATCAGTGTTTCGAGACTTTTTGATACTGTTTCCTATTGTATTTGTACCCCACTGTTAGATATCTGGGGTTACAAGTTGGATTGGCGTACGCCAATCCAACACAGGCTAGTCCGATCCAGCGGCTTACGCTTCGCACGCCGCAGGGCGGACTGCTTGGTATCCTTCCGTCAACGAGAACAAAACTTGTATTATAACCCTATTGAGATTTTTGCTTTTCTTCTTGTGTTTTTTGAACGAACGCAGGAAATAATTTCATAAGTATACATCCAAATGGAATTACTAAAATGTATTTAAAAATAATTAATAT
>OBWM01000780.1_pt1 | contig 22738 bp, 30 predicted proteins | sample 1538041 | NCBI WGS metagenome assembly OBWM01 (sample SAMEA2580049, study PRJEB22360) | human gut metagenome | biome: human gut; feature: human-associated habitat; material: faeces | place: Denmark | collected 2008/2010
ATTTTATGTTTGATACACCTACAATGCCTAAATAATATAATTAAATGAAGAATTAAGTCTATTGATATTTAATTTTTATTGACAAAAGTTACATAAAGAAATATAATGCAACTATATACCAGTTGCAAAAGAGGTGGGGCCGTCAAGGATGAGTAAATTTGAAAAAGCAAAAGAACGAATACTGAGCGAACCTAAAGATTATACTTATACAGAAGCAAAATATTTATTGGGTAAGATGAATTTCATTGAATTTACCAAAGGGAAAACTTCCGGTTCCAGAGTGAAGTTTTATAGAGAAAAAGATAAAAAAATGATTTCTTTGCATAAACCGCATCCAGAAAATGAGATGTGCGAAGGTGCGGTGTGTGATTTAGTGAACTTCTTAAAAGAAATAGGAGAATTGTAATGAAAGATGTATTGGAATATAAGGGATATCATACAAAAGTTCAATTTGATTTTAGCAGTATGAAATTATATGGAAAAATCGAAGGCATAAGCGATTTAGTAAATTTTGAGTGTTCCGATATGAACCAAGTCGAGAAAGAGTTCCAAGCTGCCATTGACGATTATTTAGAATTTTGCGCTGAGGTTGGAAAAGAACCTGATAAGGAATACAAAGGGACATTTAACGTAAGAATTTCACCCGATTTACACAAGAAATTAGCTGTATATGCATCAAAAAATAATATGTCTTTAAATAAAGTAGTTGAACTTGCAATAAGTGATTATATTAATGGAGTGAAGTCTTCCATGGTAGATATAAAAGAAACGTTGGAAATAATCAATACGATTGTCATGCATGGACAAAGAACACCAATTAGGAGTGGTCCTAAAATTAATCCTAATTATGAATTTGGGCAAGAGAATGATTATAGATGTGAAATTACATCATAAACGGAGGGAGAGAAAGTCGTTGAAAAATCTAAGCGATTATTTTAAGGATGAGCAGGAATGTTTCTTAGAGTATGCGAACTATGAAATAATTAAGGAATCAGAAGAACAGGAAGAATATGAATTAGATTGTTCGGACAAAATTCTAGTAGATGTGGAAAAAGATAATGGAGTAAAAGTTACTCTTGAAAGGAGTTTATATTTTAATCCAGAAAGTTTGTTCAAGGCAAAAGTAGTATTTGTAGCTCTTCTTGAATTTAGAGAAGAACGAAAAGATGAACTTGATTGGGATAAAATTAATTTAGCACAAGAATTTTTAAATAATGGAGAGTTTGTTCTTAGAGGCTTGACAAGCAGAGCATCAATTTTGATATCACAAATCACATCTTCATGTGGGCAAATGCCAATAATAACGCCTCCAAGTATACTAATAAGAAAACAAAAAACAGAAAAAAGGCATCCATAGGGGTGCTTTTTTTAATACAGAGCATAAGAAAACAGATAGGCATTATCCACCTAATCTCTACAAAGCTCATCCAAAGTCACACCAAGTGCATCAGCTAATTTGATGGCAGTATCCACCTTGCAATTATTATTTTTTTCAATATCTTGGATAGTGCGCCGTGGGACACCAGATAATTCTACTAGCTGTGGAACGGATAAATTTTTATTTTGTCTTAGTTCTTTTAATTTCATGGGCGTTTCCTCCTGTGAGATATAATTAGGTAGCATATAAGTAAGAGAATATAAGCAGTCCATTTAATCCAATCAAAGAATGTGGGACATGCAAATTCACCAGAAAAACCATCATAAAGCAATTTTACTGATAAAACAAAAAGAATTGTTTGATAAATTTTCATATTTGTTTTGATATATGGTTATGATACAATAAGGATGAAGAAGGAGAGGGCCGAAGCCCTGACCTTACTTCTTTTTCTTCTTAGACCTTTTGGATTTTTTCTTATCTCGTTTCGTTTTTACTATCAGGCAGATGGCAGTAACGATTGCGAGAAAGGCTTCCGAAAGGTCTTTGATTATTTCTCTTATCGTATCATCCATATGGTTTCCTCCTTTCTTGATTATGTATATATTATAGCACGTCTAAACGTGCTAGTCAAAGGAAATGAGGAAAATTATAGATTTAGCATCTGATATTTATCAGGTGCTTTTATTATGTAACGATTTAAATAATTACTATTTATAAACACAAGGAGGAAGTTGTTATGGAGCAGATTTTAGAGTATATCAAACCGGAGTTATTGATTCTGATCCCTGTCCTATATTTTCTAGGACAATCCATCAAGAAAAGTGAAACAGTCAATAACAAGTATATTCCAATGATTGTGGATCTTGTTGGGGCACTTTTGGCCTGTATTTATGTTTTGGCCACAACGGGTATTAATGGAGTTTCAGTGTTTACCGCATTAACTCAGGGGATTTTATGTGCTGGAGTTTCCGTCAATATTAACGAATTGATCAAACAAAAAAATAAGTGAGGAATTAAGGAAAAGTATGAATGAAGCAGAAATGATAGGGATTATTGTGCTGGCATCGGTTACGATCTTAGGATTTTTAACTGCGATTATTAAACCGATCATTGATCTAAATAAGTCTATCACTCAACTAATTGCATCAGTAGACCGGCTGGTAGAAGAACAGAGGACTCAGGATAATAGGATTGAGACTCATGGGAAAGAAATTGATGGAATGAAACTTATCATTGAAAACCATGAGACAAGAATCGATCACATAGAGAAGATGGAGAGTAAATAGAAGAGGAGAAGATAGACGTGGGATTGAAATTTAAAAAGAAGTTTGCACATAAGAGCAATTACGGCGGTAAACGGAGTACAGCAAGCATTGAATACATAGTGATCCACTATACCGGGAATAAGAGGGACACCGCACTCAATAACGCAAAGTATTTTCAGGGTGCTAACAGAAATGCATCTGCCCATTATTTCGTAGATGGAGGAGTCTATATCTATAAATCCGTTGCAGTGAATCGTGTTGCATGGTCCGTAGGAGGAAAATATAACCTGTCTGGAAGGGCAGGAGATTATTACGGAGTATGCACTAATACCAATAGTCTTTCCATCGAAATGTGTAACAGTGTTGCCTTTGTCCCAGAAAAGGTAGAGAAGCAGACAGAAGAGCTTGTAAAGTTTCTGATGAAGAAATACCATGTGTCTTCCAATCATGTTTTAAGGCATTGGGATGTGAATGGAAAGCAGTGTCCAGAACCATGGGTTGGGGCGGATAATAAGCAGTGGAAATCTTTTAAGAAGGCGATCGGGACAAGTTCCGAGAGATATACGTCTGTAAAGAAAACATCGGGAAAAGAAGCCATCCGATGGCTCCAAAAAGAATTAAACAAATATACATCTGGATCAGACATTGCAGTTGATGGAATATGGGGGCCAAAGACACAAAGTAAATTAGAGATATATTGGAAACAGCTTGGATGGAGAAAAGGTTCTTATGCAGGTAAGAAGACATGTAGAGCACTTTACGCAAAGCGAAAAGAATAGGCAGGTGAATAAAGAATGTCATGAAATTAAGTGAGAGACAAAAGCTGTTCTGTCAGTACTATGCTGGCGAATGTATAGGCAATGCCGAGAGATCAGCTGTAAAAGCTGGGTATAGTCCAAGGTATGCCAGGGGATGTGCATATAGGATACTGGCGAACGATGGCGTTCAGGCATATCTTGAAGAGCTGACAGAAAAGACTAAGAGTGAGAGGATCGCAACTATCGAGGAGATCAAGGCATTTTGGACAGAGATGATGAATGATAAGGAAGCAAGACCAAGCGATCGTTTGAGAGCGGCCGAACTTTTGGCCAAAGCAGAAGGAGAGTTTACAAAGAACAACTGGTAAAGGAGAAGTGATGTTTACCTTAGCTACATTCTATAAATCAAAACAATGGGAAAAGTGTATCTGTCTAATACGGATGCAGAGAGTAGATGCAGAAGGAAGGAATATCTGTGAGCACTGCGGAAAGCCAATCATTAGAGAGTATGACTGCATTGGGCATCATAAGCAGGTATTGACCGAGGAGAACGTCAATGATACCAATATCAGTTTGAATCCTGAGAACATTGCTTTAGTGCATCATCGGTGTCATAACAAGATACATGAGAAGTTGTCTTTTAACAATCATCTCAAGTATGTCTATCTTGTTTATGGACCTCCATTGAGTGGTAAGAGTACTTATGTAAAGGAAGTTATGAATGAAGGAGATCTGATTGTTGATGTAGACAGCATATGGGAATGTGTCAGTGGATTAGATCGATATATGAAACCAAAACGGCTGATTGGCACGGTACTTGGAGTGCGTGATAAATTGATTGAGGATATCAAGTTTAGAAGAGGCAGATGGAATAATGCGTATGTTATTGGAGGCTATCCGATGATAAGTGAAAGAGAACGACTGACTCGTGCATTAGGAGCCAGAGAGATATTTATTGATACACCAGTTCATGAGTGCCTTGAGAGAGCAGAACAAATAAAGGATGAAAGAAGAAACTTAGATTATCAAAGATTTATTTTGGATTGGAAAGAAAAGTACCATCCCCCCTCCTGATCAAGAAAATAATTGCGAGGGGACTGTTAAGGGTGATTAGTTCTCTCATCAAACCAGAAAAAATGAGATTTTTGGAAATGAAATTAGCTAAAAGGGAGGGAAATATTTGAATAGAAAAGAAGAATTGATGAAAATCATAGAAAAAACAGGGGAAGACAATAAAAAGGTGTTGAAAAACCTAGTTGATGAGGTGATTTACTTAGAAGATCAAATGCTGGAACTAAAAAAACTCCCATTTCTAAGAATTGATAACAAAAATCCTATGAGACAGCAGGCAACACCAGCCAGTAAACAATATAAAGAGCTGTTACAGCAATACACGAATATAATCAAGATTCTGATGAGCACTTGCGGAGAAAAAATGGACACAGAGACTTCTCCTTTAAGGGAATGGGCAAATCAAATGACTGAAATGATAACGAGGTGATAGAAAATGGTGATAAATATTAAATTTCATGCGGCAGATAACAGTTTATTGCTCCTGTCAAATAATAATGAGCCGGGAAAAACGACCTGTTTGATTACATTTGAAAATATAACGGCTAATACAGCACAGATTGTGTTTGGAAGTTATACAGGTCCTGTCACGGAAGTTGTAAATGGAAGCATTAGCCTTGATGTATCGGGACAGATTTTTTCATGGCCATCAGCTAAAACTTGTTATCTGATCGATACTCAAACACATGGCCCTATTACCTTTCAAGGAGGCGGAACCTACAACGACAGCGATAATTTGATGGTCCAGGAAAAGGATGGAGTCTATTACTTTGAGAGAGTGCTGGAGGACCTTAGAGTCAGTAATATCATAAATCTGATCTATCCGGTCGGTTCTGTTTACACCAGTGTAAATAACCGTAATCCAAGTATTTGGCTTGGAGGGACATGGGTCCCATTTGGAGCAGGGAGAACTTTAGTCGGCGTGGACACTGGACAGTCAGAGTTTAACAGTGTAGAGAAACCAGGAGGGCATAAGGAATTGCAAAGTCATGCACATGGGCTGAATAATCATGTGCATAGCCTAAATAACCATACACATAATGTTCCAAACCATGTTCATACGATGCAGGGGTCTGGAAATCATTTTCACTATTTAGGTATTAATAAGAGTGCTGTTCAGAAAGGTACAAGTTACAATAAGCCAAATAATTATGAGTCTGGGAGTACATCTTATAAATCAAATACAACAGGTAACCATACACATACCATGAACTCCTCTGGAAATTGTACAACAGGAGCAAACAACGGGAATACAGGTGGGAACAGTGGAAATACGACATCTTCCGGCGGAGGGAACGCTGGAAATTTACAGCCATATATCACAGTGTTTTTCTGGAAAAGGACGAAATGATGCTGATAAAAGAGAAAAAATCATGGACACCAGATAATTCCTCCCTGCTTTTCTACCGGGAGAAGGTCAACTGCGGTGATATTTTAGTAGGCCAGGAATTACATATGGAATTGGAGAACCTGTATGAGGATCTTTACGATGACCGCTACGATTATGATACAAAAGATGCCAGGCTCCGAATGAATTTCATGGAAAACTGTGTGCGTCTTACCAAATCACCTTATTATAACAAGCCAATGGTTCTGATGAGTTGGCAGAAAGCATTTATTGAGACTTGTTATAGTTTTAAAATGGCGGATACTGGACTGGATCGATTTAAAAAGATCATTTTATTGATTGCCAGAAAGAATACAAAATCTGAGATGTGTTCAGCATTGGGCCTAAGTGAGCTGATCGTTGGAAATGATGGTGCGGATATCGTATGTAGTTCTAATAATGATACAGATGCAAGTATTACATACGATGCAATTAATAAGATGAGGCAGTTGATTGATCCTCATGACTTAGATACCAAGAAAAATCAGCGATTTATTGAGAATAAGCAGAATGGTTCCAAAGTATTTAAACTTTCAGACCGCACAACATCAAAAGAAGGGCGAAATATTGACTTTGCAATCATCGATGAAACGCATGAGATGAAAGAAAACACCATAGGGAAGTCCATAGAGCAGTCCCAATCATTAAAAGAGAACCCAAAATTCATTAATATTACTACGGAGGGGTTTGTTCTGGATGGATATTTAGATCAAGAGTTAGACAAGGCCAGAAAAGTTATTCGGGGAGAAGACGATACCATAGCAGGAGAACGTCTTCTCCCCTGGTTATATACGCAAGACTCTGAGGAAGAGGTTTGGCAGAACAGGAACAGCTGGGTAAAAAGCAATCCAACGTTAGGTACGATCAAGAAATGGGAGTACCTCGATGAACAGGTGGATATCGCAAGGATATCTAAGTCAGACAGGATCTTTGTTCTGTCTAAGGATTTTAATATTAAACAGAATAGTGTAGAGAGCTGGCTGAATCTTGAGGACTATGATTACGAGAATAATTTTGGCATTTCAGAGTTTGAGGGAGCTATTTGTCTGGGAGCAGTGGATTTATCGGAGACCACAGATTTAACATGCGCAAAAGTTCTTCTTATGCGTCCAGAGGACCAGACAAAGTATATTTACACGAAATATTTTATACCAGAACGAAAGCTGACAGAATCAGATGATAAAAATGCCGGAGCAAAGTATGCGGAATGGGCCAAACAAGGGCTTATCACCATTTGCGAAGGTAATGATATAGATTTGGCCAAAGTAGCAGACTGGTTTTACGAGCTATATAAAAAGTATGACCTGAAATTATGGAAATGCGGCTTTGACCAGAGGTTTTCCAAGGCATGGATCCATCAAATGAATAATTATGGATGGACCAAAGAAAATGATGATTTGGTATTGATCTTGCAGAATGCAGAAACCTTGGATAATGCAATGAAATTGTTAGAAGCTGACTTTAAAGCAAGATTAGTAAATTACAACAATAATGCGGTAGACCGATGGTGTCTTTCAAATGCCGCTGTCAAAGTAAATGACAGAGGACAGGGGCTTTGTGTAAAAAAGGAGCCAACGAAACGAATCGATGGAGCAGTCACCGACATCATCTTATATGAGATGTACCGCAGATATCGAACAGACTTTAAGCAGATGCTTAGAAAGGGGTAGGAATGAACTGGATCGATAAGATACTTTCACATAAACCGAAGAAATCCACTTATGCAGGGATGCTGAGTGGGAATACCCCGATCTTTACGAATTTTGGGACAGATATTTTTGCTTCTGATGTAGTGAATCAAGCCATTCAATGCATTGTATCAGAGATGCAGAAGTTAAATCCAGTCCATGTGCGTAAAAACGGGAACGATCTTCTCCCAGTGGGGGATGACCGACAAAGGATTCTTGACCAGCCCAATGGATTCATGACAAAGAGTGAACTAATTGAGCGAATGGTGTGGAATCTGTTCTATGACTATAATTCCTTCGCAGTCCCCGTGTATGAGGTATGGAAGGACAAGGATGGAAGTGAGAAACGGAGATATCAAGCTATCTATCCGATTCGTCCAACCAATACGACATTTATTGAGGACAGCTCCGGGAGGCTGTTTGTGAAATTTTTATTTCCAAACCGCTTTGAAACGACTCTGCCTTATGATGATGTAATCCATGTCCGCTACCGGTATTCCAGTAATGACTACATGGGAGGCAATATTTTTGGCCAGCCGGATCACGAGGCATTGTTAAAGACATTACAGTTAAATAATTCTTTGCTAGATGGAGTCCTGCATGCGATGAAATCATCATTCGCGGTCAATGGAATCGTGAAATACAATACGATGATGGATGACGGGACCATCGAACAAAATATGAAGAAGTTTGAGAATCAGCTAAAAAACTCAGAGAATGGTTTTTTAGGACTGGATATCAAAAATGAGTTCACCCCATTGAAGAAAGAAGTTAAATTGGTGGACAATGATACCTTAAAATTCATCGATGAGAAGATTTTAAGGACATTTGGAGTACCGCTTTCCATTCTTAGCGGGGATTATACACCATCTCAGCTGTCTGCTTTCTATCAGAAGACGCTGGAGCCTCTAATCGTGAAGTTTTCGGAAGCTTTTACCAGAGTATTGTTTACCGGGAAAGAGCGTGGACATGGAAATGAGATTCAGTTCTATCCAAAAGACCTGATTTTTATGAGTGTGGACCAGACATTGGAGATGGTAAGGCTCTTGGGAGACAGTGGCTCCCTATATGAGAATGAGAAACGTGTGGCGTTTGGTCTCCAGCCACTAAAGGAACTTGACGGAGTGCGGATGCAGTCCCTTAATTATGTCAGTGTGGAGATCGCAGACAAATATCAGATGAAGCAGGAAGGAACAGGAGGGGGAGAAGATGAAGAACAGCCAGTATGAGCAGAGAAGTTATACATTTGAGATGCGGGCAGAGGAGAACGAAGAAAGAATGGGTGTCATTACCGGACGGCCCATTATCTATAACTCCATGACCGACCTGGGATGTTTCCAGGAAATCATCGAACCGGATGCCCTAAAGGAGACAAACTTAGAGGATGTCCGGTTTTTAGTAAATCATGACACCAATATGGTGCCGCTTGCCAGGAGCCGGAGAAATAACCGGAACTCTACGATGCAGTTAATGCCGGATAAGGAAGGACTCTTTATCCGAGTGAATTTAGATATCGAAGAGAACACCGAAGCAAGGAATTTATATTCAGCGATCAAACGTGGGGACATTTCCGGGATGTCTTTCATGTTTTCGATACAATCGGAGGAATGGGAAGGCTTAGAGTCTGACTATCCAACGAGACATATCACGGGAATTGATCGGGTGGCAGAAGTATCTGCTGTCACTTTTCCCGCATATGAGGCGACAACGATCAGTGCACGCTGTAAGGGTGCGTTGGAGAACGCACGGTCAGCATTGGATAATGCAAGGAGCGGCGGTCAAACATTGGATAATGTGAGCAGGGATCTTGAGGTCGAACAATTGAAGGCAAAGTATTTATATGGAATTTAGGAGGAAAACAGAATGGATTTTCGCAGTTATTTAAACAACTTAATCAGAAGCAAGGAAGAACAGAAAGAAGATTTAAAGAGACAGATCAAGCAGGCAGAGACAGCAGATGAGGTAAGAGCTCTTGGAGAGACACTGGATGCTGTTTTAAAGGAACTTACAGAGGCCAAAGAACAGCTTGCTAAGACAGAGGATGAAAAGAAACCAGCAGAGCCGGGGGACGGAGCGAAGGAGCCGGCACCAGAAGAAGACCCACAGCGTTCTTATCAGGGTGTTAGAACTCAGGTTCGCGGCGGAGAGATCCTAGGGGCTTATTCTATGGGCGGACAGGAAAAGAAGAGCGCAGGACGCTATGACACCGAGGAATATCGTAAAGCCTTTATGGAGTTTGCCTGCCGCAACGTTCCAATGCCGGAAGAGTACCGGGCGGATGCCGTGACCACTACAGGAGATGCCGGGGCAGTAATTCCGACAACAATCTTAAATGAGATCATCAGCGAGCTGAAATCTTATGGAAACCTGTATGCAAAAGTAAGAAAGTTAAATATCCAGGGAGGCGTTAAGATCCCAATCCTTTCTTTAAAACCAGAAGCTAAGTGGATTGGCGAGACTGCACCGAGTGAGGATCAGAAGATCGCGGCAAACGATTCCATCTCCTTTAGCTATTTCGGACTTGAATGTAAGATTGCGCAGACTCTTCTGGCCAACGTGGTGACATTGTCCATGTTCCAGGAATTGTTTGTATCCTTGGCTGTGGAAGCAATGGCCAAAGCTCTTGATGTGGCAATCATGAACGGAAATGGAACCAGCCAGCCGCTAGGAATCTTAAAAGACAGCCGTATCCCGGCAGAGAATGTCATTGAGCTTACAGATGCTGAGATTGCCAAATGGGATGTTTGGAAGAAGAAGGTATTCGGAAAGATGAAAAAGTCTTATCGTGACGGGGAGTTCATTATGGCCCAGTCTACGTTTGACGGATACATTGATGGAATGGTAGACAATGTTGGCCAGCCGATCGGAAGGGTGAACTATGGCATCGACGGGGCAGAGACTTACCGTTTTGCAGGAAAGAACATTGAGACGGTTGAGGATGATATCTTGAAGCCATATGACACTGCGGCGGCAGGAGACGTTATTGCAGTCTTCATTAAACTTTCAAACTATGCAGTCAACTCCAATATGGAGATGCAGACAGTGAAATGGGTCGACCATGATACAAATGAGATCAAGAATAAATGTATCCTGATCGCAGATGGAAAACTGGTAGATCCAAATGGCGTGCTGATCATTAAGAAGAAAGGGTGAGGCTGATGATAATCGACGCATTAAAAGAACTGATTGTAAAGATGGGAGGAGCGGCTTCCGTGGATGAGATCAAAGCAGAGAGCATAGAAGAATGCATCGAGCTGGTCACGGAGGCCTACCAGCCTCCGGCCTCCGACGGGAACCAGTCGGCATCCTAGAAGGGAGGGGAGGCTATGGCAGTGATAGAACAAGAGCCGATGCTTACGAAGGTGAAAGCAAGTCTTGGAATCACCGGGAGCTTCCATGATGAGACGTTAAAGATCTATCTATATGAGGTTTTATGCTTTCTAGACGATGCTGGTGTCTCTGAGGCCATCTTGAAGGGCGATGAGATTATTGGTCTGGTGAGCCGAGGTGTGGCAGATCTTTGGAACTATGGGAATGGCGGGACCCGCCTCAGTGATTATTTCATGATGCGGGCCAGCCAGCTTGCGTTAAAGAGCCAGGGAGGTGAGTAGTTGTGGCAACTTATGGATTTGACGAAAACAAAAACAAAATTGAAGTGCCTCCTAAAACGGAAACAGGGTCATTAGCAAGTTTGAGGACAACAGATAAATCAAGTCTTGTGGCCGCGGTAAACGAGTGTTTTCAAAATGCCAGTGACGGGAAAAGCAAGCTTGCGGCCGCCATTGGCAATGGAGCCACAGCAAGCATGACGTGGGATCAATTGATTTCCAAGGTTTATAAACCAATTATATATACAAAGAACACTAACTTTACAGTAACGCAAACATGGAATAGCCAGTATGAATACTGGCGCTGTGTGACAAGCGCGATTACATTTCCATATACACCAAGATTTATTATTGCTTATACAACATGGGCAAATGAGCCATTTTTAACATTTTGGGCATATGATATGTCATCAGCAGAGAAAACTGACTCACCTATTAAGATTTCGGGAAACAGATTTAACTATGATGATAATGGGACTCGAAGCTATGACAAAACAGATGTTTTAAGGTATTTGGTAATAGGATGGTAATTTATGTATGAATTGAACAGACGGTTTAATACTCCCTTATATTATTTTCCTGTTATAGGGACAGAACGAATTAATGGAGTCGCCACAAAAAAGTATGGTGACAAACGTTTATTCTACGGGAGTTTTAAAACCTATGGCGGAACTGATGTACAAAAGAATGGAGTCTATGCCGTAGAAGATACGGCGAGCGTAGAGACATGGTATGATCCAATGTTTGACTCCGGCGGGCGAGTTGCTTTGGTATATGCAGAAAACAAGGTCTATGAGATCCTTGGAGAGCCGGAAGATATCGAACAGCGGCATCAGTATTCAGTCTTTAAAGTCCGAAGGATCAAGGGAGGTCCATAGAAAGAAGGTGTGCACATGGCGAAAATGGGATTAGAGTTTGACGGATTTGACGATGTGATAAACAGGCTAAAGAAAATGGAAGGAGACACGAAAAAGGTCTCTGAGAAAGCGTTGGCCAAAACATTTGAGCTGGTGACTCCAAAGATCCAAAGCGCCATGGCGCCGCATAATGATCGGGGGATCACCGCAGAGAGTATTGTAACATCGCCGCATATAGAGTGGGCAGGTTCCGTAGGAAGTGTCGATATTGGTTTCGATATTCCTAATGGAGGCCTGCCTTCTGTATTTCTGATGTATGGAACACCAAAAATGACTCCAGACAGAAAGCTATACAATGCGGTATATGGAAACAAGACGAAGCAACTGGTCCACGATGCAGTGGAAGAAATTTTTTATAACGAGATAAGGAGGTTGGGGATTTGAGGGAGAAGCTAATAGAGACATTAGAAGGCCTTGGATATGATGTTTATCTGCAAGGATCTCTGACAGAAGGTGAGGATTACCCAGCCTCGTTCTTTACCTTCTGGCAGTTCCAAGGAGATGAGAACCATTATGACAATGATGCGGTCTCGTGCGATCTTGGATATTGGGTCTATTTTTATTCTACGGACCCAGCTTTGACAGAAACAGTACCAAGGCAGGCAAGAAAGAAACTAAAGGAACAGGGATTTATCCTAGGTCATGCTCCGTTTGACCTAAGCTGTGATGAACCATCACATACGGGGAAAGTAATGACGGTATATTTTATTGAGAATTATAAGGAGGAACAAAAATGAGTGAAGTTTTTAAATTTCGTGGTGTAGAAGGACTGGTTTATGCAAAAGTCACGACAGATAACAATGAGGCAGAGGGCGGAGGATATGTGACCGGCCCTGTGAAACCGTTATCTCCCGTTGGAGAGATTGGAAAATCCACAGAATCAGACAGTGCAACAGATTATTATGACAACCAGCCGATGATCGTAACCAATTCCACAGGAAGTGATGAAGTAACACTGAGAGTAGCACCGCCATCTTTGGATGTTTATGCGGAAATCACTGGTCAGTATTATGACGAGACCACAGGGGCTATGGTCGAAGGAGAGAGAGACAATGACTATTTTGCTATTGGATACATCACAAAGGGCACAGATGGAAAGAGACGTTATGTATGGCGCTATAAAGGAACCTTTGCGATCCCAGAAGAGACCTCAGCAACAGAAGATGATTCCACAGATTCTAATGATGTGGAATTAACCTTTACTGGAATCAATACAACTCACAAATTTACTAAGACAGGAAGGACTGCAAAGGCCCTGGTGGTAGATGAGAGAATGGATAAAGTAGATTTCTCTACATTCTTTGACCAGGTAACTACGATTGATACGCTGACAAAAAAAGCCTAGCTCCTGTAGCAACACCGACGGCATCCCCGGATGAGAAGAACTTTACCGGGGACAGCGTCGATGTTACGTTAAACTGTCAGACGGCAGGAGCGCAGATTTATTACACGACAGATGGAAGCAACCCAACTACCGCCAGCACAGAGTATACGGCGCCGATCGCGATTACAGCGACGACGACCATTAAAGCGTTTGCCGTGAAAGACAAAATGGCAGACAGTGCTGTGTTGGAAGTGACCTATACAAAGACTACATAGAAAGGATCAGAGGATGAAGTTAAATATCAGAGATGAAAAAGGAACCGTTATCAAAGCCTATGAGACAGAAGAGGTAAGAATCCCTTATAAGATTATCCGTCGGTTTGTAAAAATCATCGACCTGGACAAGATCCAGGGAGGAGATGAGATTGGGATTGCAGGAATGGTGCTCCAATGCATTGAACCGTTTGAGGATCTGGTAAAGAGCATCTTTCCAGACCTTACAGATGACGAACTGGACCAGGTGGATATCATGGACTTTGTCCCATTGTTCAAAGAACTTCTCCAGTTTGTGGTGGATAAGGTGAACAGCCTTCCGAAAGAAAAAAACTAGAGGAGGGCGGCGGGGAACCGCCGTCCTTAACTATGCTGTTTTTTAATATCAATTACTATCTATGTAAGCAATATCCGGCCTTTACGCCTTTCATGGTCGACGATGCGCCGGCGGAGGATGTGTTCACGCTGTATATCGACACGAAGAAGGTGGACGATGAGATGAACGAGTACGAAGAAGAACCAGAGAAGGTAAAGAGAGTCTATGCATCGGACAATGAAGGCTGGTGGTAAAGAAAGGATGAGTATATGGCACAGAATGAACCGATCACAACAAAATTTAAAGTAGATATCTCTGATCTGAAAAAAGGGATCAGTGAAGCCAATCAGTCCATCAAGCTGGCCAATGCCCAATTTAAAGCGGCATCGGCTGGGATGGAAGACTGGCAGAAGACTACGCAAGGAGTGGAAGCAAAGCTTTCACAGTTAAACAGTGTTCTGGGAGCCCAAAAGAGCAAGCTTGCCAACTATCAAAAACAGTTGCAACAGCTTGAACAGGCTCAGCAGGAGAACGGAAAACGCGCAGAGGAATTAAAGGCTAAATACCAGGAGGAAGTCCGGCAGTTTGGAGAGAACAGCAAGAAGGCCCAGGAATTAAAAACGGCTCTGAATGGGGTAGAGAAGGAGCAGTTGGCCAATGAAAAAGCCGCAGACCGGATGCGGGTGACAATGTTAAATCAGCAGGCGGCTGTTAGTCGGACAGAACGAGAGATTAAGGATTATGAATCTTCTTTGAAAAAAATAAAAAGCGGATTAAAGGGTTTAGACGATGCCATTGGATTGGTTGCGGGAGCATTTGTAGGAGTGTTGGCGGAGGGAATAAAAACTGTTTTAAATAGTTTAAAAGACTTTACGCTTGAAGGCGATGAGGCGATGAGCAAATTCCAGGCATCTACCGGAGTTTCTGAAAAAGCCATGGCGAAGTTTAAAAAAGAGATTCTTAGCCTTTATAAAAGCGGAGCTGGAGAGTCCATTACGGATGTTGCGGAGGCTATGGCAGAGGTAAAAAGGCAGTTGAAGGAAACTGATCCGAGCAAGTTAAAGGAATTAACTGATAAAGCTATATCATTAAGGGATACGTTTGGATTCGATGTTAGTGAGTCTGTAAGGACGGTTAACCAAATGATGACGCAGTTCGGTATTAAATCTACGGAAGCATTTAATTTACTTGTCCAGGGAGCTCAAGCAGGCCTTGATAAAAACGGAAATCTCCTTGATGTAATCAATGAATATGGACCTAAGTTTCAACAAATGGGTCTTTCTGCAACAGATATGTTTAACATGCTGAAAAAAGGAGCAGATGCCGGGGTATTTGACATAGATAAACTTGGTGATGCCATGAATGATTTTTCTATAAATGTTAAAGACGGCACCGCAAATGATGCGTTTAAGGCTCTGGGACTAGATGTGGAAGAAACAACGAAAGCATTTGGTAAGGGCGGAAAAAGTGCAAAAGAAGCTTTTGGAAAAGTGATGACAGGGCTAAGCGAAGTAAAAGATCCGATTAAACAGAATAAGTTAGGAGTCCAACTCTTTGGAAGTATGTGGGAAGATACAGGCGGAAAAGCTATTTTAGCGATGAAAGATACAGATGGGGCTATAGATAAAACTAAAAATTCAATGGAAGACTTACAAAATAAAAGATTTGATAACATAAGAAACGAGTTTACCAAAATAGGCCGCAGTATACAGATCGATGTACTATATCCTATTGCACAAAAACTGTTACCGGGTATAAAAAACTTTGTAGACTATTGCACAAAAAATCTAGATACTCTTATTCCCGTTATTACAGGAGTCGGAACAGCATTTGGAGCAATTTTTATAATTAATAAAATTGCAACGTTTGTGAGAAATCTCCAGATGCTTGTCGGAATTATAAAAGGATGGGAACTAGCCACAAAAGCACAAGCCGTGGCACAGGGAATTTTAAACGCAGTTTTGAACGCCAACCCACTAGTCTTAATTATCACTGCTATTGCGGCTGTGGTTGCGGCTATTGTAGCGCTTATCGCTACAAATGAAAAGTTTAGAAATAAGGTGCTGGAAGTCTTTAATGCGGCCAAAGCAGTTATAGGTGGCTTTGTAAATACAGTTGTCCAATTTTTCACCACCACACTTCCGAATGGATTTAAGAACGCAGTAAATGCAGTTGTGAATTTTGGCAAAAATGTGATTAGTGGTATTGCTTCACTGCCAGCAAAATTTCTAAAACTTGTTACTAGTATAATAAAAGGAGTTACCAAGTGGGGAACACAGCTAGTAAGCAAAGGAGGAAGTGTAGCCAAAGGATTTTTAAAAGCAGTTATTAAGGCAATTACATTTTTACCAACGCAATACTACAATATAATCACAAAGGTCCTTCCCAAAGTAGTGTCTTGGGGTGCCAAGCTGGTTTCTAAAGGAGTTACCGCCGCTAAAAACTTTTTAAGCAGAGTTGTAAGCGGAGTAAAGGCATTGCCGAGTAAGATATATGGAGCTATAAGCGGTGCGATTTCTAGAGTAGCAACTTGGGGAAGCAATTTAGTGTCGAAAGGGAAAGCGGCGGCCAAAAATTTTGCAACGGCTGTGATTAATGGAATTAAAAGCATACCTGGGAAAGTTACTTCTATTGGAAAAAATATCGTACAGGGAATATGGTCCGGGATTAGTGGGGCCGCTGGGTGGCTGGCAGGAAAAGTAAAAAGTTTTGCCAGTGGAATTGTAAAAAATATAAAAGATAAATTTAAAATCAAATCTCCTTCCCGTGTCATGAGGGATGAAGTTGGTAAATACTTGGTAGCAGGAATTGAAGAAGGCATCACTGGTGGAGAGAAAAGTCTTGTAAATACCATGAAAGGAACAATGGATAATGTGGTAAAAGCCGGACAGAAAGAGGGAGCACCATTCAAGCTGGCACGCCAGTCTGGAGAGTTTTTTACACAAGGATTTACAAATGGAATTGTTAATCTAGCCAATGGAGCAGTACAGGCGGCAAAAGTAGTTGGTTCAAAAGCTTTGGAAAGTCTTAACACGGAACTGGATGAACATTCCGCATCTAAGAAGACAAAGAAGAGCGGAAAATATTTTACCCAGGGCTTTGTCAAAGGTATTTTAAGTACCAAGGAACAAAAAGCTTTAAAGAAAGCTCCTTCTACTGTGGCTAATTCTGTCTTATCCGGCCTTACAAAAAGCATGACGGGTGCAGAGATATCACTAGCTGATCTGATGAAGCGTGTGATTGGAAACGTTGCGGCTACGGCCAAACAGGTAGCCAACGGGAAATTCACTGATGCAGGGAATGCGGCGGCAGAGTCCTTTTCCAACGCAATCCAAGAGAAATTAAAGTTTTGCCAGGATAAGGTTTCCTATCAATATGAGCAGGAACTCAATAAGTTTGATTCCAAGATCACCAAGCTGGAAAAAGATAAAAAGAATGATGTGGATGCGGCAAAGAAGAAGCGGGACAAAGCAATCAAAAAGTTAAAGAACTCAAAAAAATATAAAAATGCGTCTAAGAAAAGTAAAAAAAAGATGGTCAAGTCGCTTGAAAAGAAGTATGAACCAGGGATCAAAGATATTGAAAAATATTATAATGATGCGATCAAAGCAGTAAAGAGCAAGCAGGACGCCTATCAGAAAGCAACAGAAAAGTCTTTATCAGAGTTCAATGATGCAATGAGTAAGTTCGGCAGTGAAGCGGAAAAAATGGTGTCCGACACTATCAACGGCATTACAGAGACTTATCAAGCACGCTGGGATAACCTGACCAATCTGCAAAATACCATGGTGTCGAAGCTCCAGGGCTTTGGAGAGCTGTTTACTGTCTCAGGGGCAGGGGTTATGTCTGTGAATGATATTAAACAGCAGACAGAGGATATCAAAGCATATATGGACCGATTAAACACAATCAAAGGCAAGGTGTCCGAAGATCTGTTCAATCAGATAGCGACCTATGACGTAGATCAGGGGAAAGCCTTTATGGACCAGCTCCTTTCCATGAGCGACGCAGAACTTAAAGCCTACAACGATGCCTATACAGAAAAGATGAACGTCTCCGAACAGATGTCAAAGAATTTATACCAGAGTGACTTTGATAAAGTGTCCAAAGAGTATGGAGAGGCCATCAACAATGCATTTAAAGGCCTTGGAAGCCAATTAGAAGCGTTAGGTAAACAATGTATGAGCGGCTTTGTGGATGGTCTGAAATCAGACACCAGCTATTTAAGTAAAGCGGTACAAGACGTGGCCAACAGCATCATCAGTTCTTTTAAAAGTAGTCTCAAAATCCATAGCCCATCCAAAGTCTTTGCCGAACTTGGAGGTTTTAGTGCCGAAGGATATGGAGAAGGATTCAAAGAACAGATGGATTCTCTCAGGCGGTCTCTTGCGGCCAGCGTTCCTATGGATGCAATAGCAAAGGCCAGCGGAAGGATCAGTTATGGAGGGAATAAAACTACGAATCAAAATGTAAATCAGGTGTTCAACCAGTACAATACGAGTCCTAAAGCACTAAGTCGTTTGGAAATCTATCGTCAGACTAAAAATGCCTTGTCTTTCAGTAAGGGGGTGTAGAATATGCTCCAATTAATTGCAGAAAACCAGAACGGTGACCGTCTTGACCTGACCGGGAATCACGTCTATCGGACAACTGTTACAGGTCTAAATCCACCCAACGCGACTATCAACACGTCTACGGTGGGATTATCTGACGGGAGTATCTTTAACAGCTCCCGTGTAGAGAATCGAAACATTGTCTTAACCATCAAGATTGTGAATGACGTAGAGGCCTCAAGGATTAGTCTGTATCGAATTTTTACTGTCAAGCAACCAATACGTCTGTATGTAAAGAATGATGCCAGGGATGTATTCATTGACGGACGGGTAGAGAATTTTGAGCTGAATCACCATGAGAATCCGCAGTCGGCCCAGATCAGCATCCTATGTCCAACCCCATACTTTCAAGGTATGGGGGAGGATGTGATTGAATCCAGTGTCACAGAGTCTCTCTTTGAGTTTCCTTTTTCTATCGAAGAAGAAGGAATCCCTTTAGGAGAGATCAAAGCTTTAGATTTTATTACGATGCTCAATGAAGGAGATGTGGCCAATGGTATGACTGTGGAGTTTGTGGCCAGAGGAGAAGTCGTCAATCCTAGGATTTATTCGGTTAAGACCCATGGAAAGATTGGACTTCAAAAGACCATGAATGAAGGGGAGAGCATCGTGGTCACAACGGTGAACATGAAGAAATCTGTCTACTTGATGAGTAATGCAGAAAAAATCAATTTTATCAAGTATCTGGATCGGAACCCGGAATGGTTTCAGTTGTCCCAGGGAGAGAACTATTATACATTGGATGCAGACCAGGGCATAGAGAACCTTAATATCCGGTTCAAACACCGGAATGAATACGAGGGGGTGTAACATGGATCTGTATGTGATGAACCAGTCATTTGAAACTATCGGGATCATCGACAGTGCCAGCTCTGTCATTTGGAACCAGAGGTTTTTTGACTGCGGAGACTTTGAAATCTATCTCCGGGCAGACAAAGAAACGGTAAGCCTCTTAAAAGAGAATCATTATATCTACCGTTTGGACCATGAGATGGTGGGGATTATCGAGAACAAGACCATTACCACCAGCGCCGAGGAAGGAAACTATTATACGATCACTGGAAGATTCTTAGAATCCATTCTGTCCCGGCGGATTGCCTGGAACCAGACAACCATCAGCGGAAATGCAGAGGAATGTATACGCCAGCTGATTACGGATAATGTCATTTCCCCGGCGGACCCAAAAAGAAAGATTGAAAACTTTCTTTTAGATGAAAAGGTAGGATTTACTGAAACCATAAAAGATTTTGACCTTCAATCTAATGGGGAGAATCTTTTAGAGACGATTACAGCCATCTGTAAGACTTACAAGATCGGTTATAAAGTCACATTGACGCCAGAAAATCAGTTTCTGTTCTCTTTATACCGTGGGGAGGACCGGAGTTATGGGCAGAACGTGAATAACTATGTGGTCTTTAGCCCGGAGTTTGATAATCTGATTTCCAGCGAATATACCTATAACCGAGATGAGTATCGGAACGCGGCCATTGTGGTCGGAGAAGGTGAAGGAACGAGCCAGAAGAGAGTCAGCATCGGAGAAACTTCTGGCCTTCTTAGATATGAGGCAAGAATTGATGGGAGCGGAGTCAGCAGTAACGGGGAGATCATTACGGCTCAGACTTATGAGAAGATGCTTATAGAATATGGGAAAGAACAGCTGGGGACGTATAAGATCATGGAAGGTATCAGCGGAGAGGTAGAGAACAATTCCACCTATCAGGCGGACAAAGACTATTTCCTTGGGGATATCGTCAGTGTAGAAAATGAATACGGCATTGGGGCGGACACCAGGGTGATTGAGATATTAGAAAATGAGGACGAGAGCGGTTACAAGATCGTTCCGACTTTTGATACATGGGAGGTTAGGGAATGAGTTTAGAATATGGATTCTTTAATAGTGTCGGCGGCGATCGGAAATATAACGCTGATGACATGAGCAGTTATTATCAGGGATTAATCAGTGATGGGGTAGTAAACCATTACCAAGACAGTATGCAGGTCATTTCAGGGGAAGGCATGAATGTGATCGTGAGTAAGGGCCGGGCTTACATAGGGGGCAAATACGCAGAGGTGACAGCACCAGAGACTTTGGCCATCGAACAGTCCAGCACGACCTTAAACCGAATAGATGCAGTTGTACTAAGGAAGGACATGGAGGCAAGAGAGATCACTGTGTCCATTAAGAAGGGAGTTGAAGCACAGACACCATCAGCACCAGTTATGGAGAGGACCAGTACCATAACAGAGTTTTGTCTGGCATATGTGGCAGTAAACAAGCTGATGGAGGCTGTTACTCAAGCAGAGATTACGGATACAAGGGCAGACAGCCGACTGTGTGGCTGGGTGACAGGATTGATTGACTTTCTGGACACCAGCCAGTTGTATGACCAGTGGAGCACTGCTTACAACAAGTTTTATGCAGATAGTACCAAAGAATATACTGACTGGAGTACTCAAAAGAAGGAAGCCTTTGATGAATGGTTCAATTCATTAGTAACAGAACTTGGGGTAACGACAGTAAATGAAGATCATCAGGCGGAAGTATCAGTCACAGCAGAGACAACCAATCTGGATATACCAACAGAAGCATCTTATACTGATGGAGATATCCTTCAAGTATTTAAGAATGGGATGCTTCTTACCAAGGGACGGGACTATACGATCAGTGGAAGTACAGTGACTTTTCAAAGCGCGGTGCCGGCAGGAAACACGATTATGTTTTATGTCATAAAATCTGTGATAAAAAGGGTTTAAGCTATTGCTTTCTTATCCTTCTTGCTATATATTGTAAATATAAAAAGGTCGGGAGGATTTATCATGAAAAAAGTTAAAAAAATATTGGTGTTTGCGTTTGCAATGTGCATGGTTGTTGGGCTGGTGGGGTGTTCGACATCTGAAAAAGGAAAACCAGATGGAATATCAGATGATCAGTATACAGGGGCTCAAACAATAGTTGAGCATATAGATGCATATTTTGATGAAGTTTATGAGCCAATAGAGATTGTAACGAAATTAAACAAATTAAAGAGGCTGTATAATGAAATACCAGGAGAAGACACAGCACTAAATCAAAAAATAAAAAAAGACATCGACGAAATAATGGAATCATTTAAAGGCAAAGGCGATGAAGGGCTCCTAAAAGCGCGAAACAAATTAGCCAAAGATATTAATATGGATGAGAGAGAGAAATAATTAGGAGCGGACTTATCATGAAAAAAGTTAAAAAAATATTGGTGTTTGCGTTTGCAATGTGCATGGTTGTTGGGTTGGCGGGGTGTTCGTCATCTGAAAAAGGAAAACCAGATGGACTTTCGGATGAGCAGTATAAAGGTGCAAAAGTAATTATTGAAACCGTTGATATGTATTTTGATGATACATACTCGGCATTAGAAATGGTAAATGATTTTAATGATTTAAAGAAGGCATATCCAGATTTACCAGGAAAAGAAACAAAAATGAGCAAGCAAGTACAAAAAGATATCGATAATATATTTAATGCTATTTCAAAAGGCAAAGGCGATGAAGGGCTCCTAAAAGCGCGAAACAAATTAGCCAAAGACATCAATATGGATGAGAGAGAAAAATAGTAGAAATATAGTGGAATGTAAAGGGGTGCCCTGAATTGGGGCCTCCTTTTTATCTTTCATATTAATAGAAACATAGTGGAATGTAAAGAATAGATCCACGCCTGCCTGGTTCTGTTTTACCTTAGTATTAATAGAAGCATAGTGGAATGTGAAAAGCACCTGGATAACCTAGGTGCTCTTTTTATCTGTATTATTAATAAACTCTACATAATCTGATACTTTGGAAAGTTGACTATTTGTCAATTCTCCAAGTTGCAAAACAACCTTTAAAAAAAGATCATAATTAGCATTATTGCACAATCTGTTTTGTGGAAACATATTCGTTATCATCATTTCCGATCAGATAATCAATAGAAACATTAAATACATTGGCCATTTTAACTATAACTTCTAATTTAGGTTCTTGTGTTCCTTTTAAATATCGTGAAAGGGAAGTTGGAGTTAATTTTATCCTTTTAGCTAATTCAAATTGTGTCATATGGTTTTTTTCTAATAATTCTTTTATTCTATAGTTATATGGCATTGTATCACTCCATTCGCTTTTATTAAAAATC